>Ga0157370_10000037_pt1 | contig 136803 bp, 121 predicted proteins | sample C35metaG_FD_113463 | JGI IMG/M metagenome (GOLD analysis project Ga0157370, IMG submission 113463) | Corn rhizosphere microbial communities from Kellogg Biological Station, Michigan, USA - C3-5 metaG | ecosystem: Host-associated > Plants > Roots > Rhizosphere > Soil | place: USA: Michigan...
CAACAATTCCAAGCGCGTTTATTACCTGTCGCTCGAGTTTCTGATCGGTCGCCTGATGCGCGATGCGATCTCCAATATCGGGCTGATGCACGAAATCAGGGACGCGCTTTCTTCGCTCGGCGTCGATCTCGATGTCATTGCCGGACTGGAACCGGATGCGGCACTTGGCAATGGCGGCCTTGGCCGTCTCGCTGCCTGTTTCATGGAATCGATGGCAACCGTCGATATTCCCGCCTATGGCTACGGCATCCGTTATGTGCACGGCCTTTTCCGCCAGCAGATGGCGGACGGATGGCAGGTGGAATTGCCGGAGACGTGGCTGGCGCACGGCAATCCCTGGGAATTCGAACGTCGCGAAAGCTCGTATGAAATCGGCTTTGGCGGATCGGTGGAAACCATCGGTGGATATGAGGAGCCGCAGCGCTTCGTCTGGAAACCTGCCGAACGCGTCATTGCCATGGCTTACGACACGCCTGTCGTCGGCTGGCGCGGCACCCGCGTCAACACCTTGCGCCTATGGTCGGCGCAGCCTATCGACCCCATTCTGCTTGCCGCCTTCAATGCCGGCGACCACATTGGCGCGCTGCGGGAAAGCAACAAGGCCGAAAGCCTGACGCGCGTTCTCTACCCCGCCGATGCGACCCCGGCCGGCCAGGAATTGCGTCTGCGGCAGGAGTTTTTCTTCTCCTCCGCCTCCCTGCAGGACATTCTGCGCCGTCACCTGCAGCAATATCCGGATTTCACCTCGCTGCCCGACAAGGTTTCGATCCAGCTCAACGACACGCATCCGGCCATTTCCATCTGCGAAATGATGCGCCTGCTATGCGATGTCCACGGCCTTGAATTCGACGAAGCCTGGAAGATCACGCAGGGCACCTTCTCCTACACCAACCACACGCTTTTGCCCGAAGCGCTGGAAAGCTGGCCCGTCCCGCTGCTCGAGCGGCTTTTGCCGAGGCACATGCAGATCGTCTATGCGATCAATGCCAATACGCTGGTATACGCCCGCAAGGAAAAGAAGATGCCGGATCAGCAGATCCGGTCCATCTCGCTGATCGACGAAAACGGTGAGCGGCGCGTGCGCATGGGCAATCTCGCCTTCATCGGCTCGCATTCGATCAACGGTGTCTCGGCACTTCATACCGAACTGATGAAGGAAACGGTCTTTGCCGACCTGCACAGCCTTTATCCCGAGCGCATCAACAACAAGACCAACGGCATCACCCCGCGCCGCTGGCTGATGCAGTGCAACCCCGGCCTGACCGGATTGATCCGGGAAGCGATCGGCGACGATTTCCTCGACGATGCGGAAAAGCTGACAGCGCTCGACCGCTTCGCCGACGATGCCGGTTTCCGCGAAAAATTTGCCGAAGTGAAGCGTCTGAACAAGGTGCGGCTTGCCAATACGGTGGCGCAACGCATGGGCATCCGTGTCGATCCCTCGGCCATGTTCGACATCCAGATCAAGCGCATCCATGAATACAAGCGCCAGCTTCTGAACCTCATCGAAACGGTGGCGCTTTACGACCAGATCCGTTCTCACCCGGAACTGGATTGGGTACCGCGCGTTAAGTTCTTCGCAGGCAAGGCAGCGCCGAGTTATCACAACGCGAAGCTGATCATAAAACTTGCCAACGATATTGCCCGGGTCATCAACAACGATCCGGCCGTGCGCGGGCTTCTGAAAGTGGTGTTTATTCCGAACTACAACGTCTCGCTTGCGGAAATCATGGTTCCGGCCGCCGATCTGTCCGAACAGATCTCGACGGCTGGCATGGAAGCCTCGGGCACCGGCAACATGAAGTTTGCGCTGAACGGCGCGCTCACCATCGGCACGCTGGATGGTGCGAACGTCGAAATGCTCGAACATGTCGGCGAGGACAACATCGTCATCTTCGGCATGACGGCGGAAGAGGTGTCGAAAGCGCGCGCCGAGGGCCACAACCCCCGCGCGATTATTGAACAGTCGGTGGAACTGTCGCAGGCGCTGTCATCCATCGCCTCTGGCGTATTCTCACCCGACGACCGCTCCCGCTTTGCCGGGCTGATCGACGGCATTTACAACAGCGACTGGTTCATGGTCGCGGCCGACTTCGACGCCTACGCCGAAGCGCAGCGCAAGGTGGATGCGATCTGGAGCGATCCGGATAGCTGGTATGCGAAAACAGTCCGTAACACGGCGCGTATGGGCTGGTTCTCGTCCGACAGGACGATCCGGCAATACGCCGCCGATATCTGGAGAGCCTGATGAAAAAACCGCTCAATTCGGCCGAAGAGAAAAAGACTGGCGAAATCACGAAGGCTGAAATCGAGGCGATCAAGAGCGGTTTGCATTCCAACCCCTTTGCCCTTCTCGGCGTTCACGAAACGCCGGGAGGTTTTTCTGCACGGTGCTTCATTCCGGGGGCTGAAGAAGTGTCTGTCCTCACACTGGACGGATCTTTCGTCGGCGAACTGAAGCAACTCGATCCGGAGGGTTTTTTCGAAGGCCCGGTCGATCTCACCTCGCGTCAGCCGGTGCGTTATCGCGCCTGTCGCGACGATGCGGAATGGGCAGTGACCGACCCCTACAGCTTTGGTCCGGTTCTTGGACCGATGGACGATTATTTCGTCCGCGAGGGATCGCATCTGCGACTGTTCGACAAGATGGGCGCTCATCCGCTCAAGCTTGAAGGCGTCGAAGGTTTCCACTTCGCCGTCTGGGCTCCCAATGCGCGGCGCGTCTCCGTCGTCGGCGATTTCAACAATTGGGATGGTCGACGGCATGTGATGCGCTTCCGCAAGGATACCGGCATCTGGGAAATTTTCGCACCTGACGTCTATGCCGGCTGCGCCTATAAATTCGAGATTCTCGGCGCAAACGGCGAGCTTCTACCGCTGAAGGCCGACCCCTATGCACGGCGTGGTGAACTGCGGCCGAAGAACGCCTCCGTTACCGCACCGGAACTGGCGCAGAAATGGGAAGATCAGGCCCACCGGGAACATTGGGCGCAAGTGGACCAGCGCCGGCAGCCGATCAGCATTTACGAGGTGCACGCCGGTTCCTGGCGGCGTCGCGAGGACGGCACCTTCCTCAGCTGGGACGAAATGGCCACCCAGCTCATTCCCTATTGCACGGATATGGGCTTCACCCATATCGAGTTTCTGCCGATCACCGAACATCCCTACGATCCGTCCTGGGGTTACCAGACGACCGGGCTTTATGCCCCGACCGCCCGTTTCGGCGATCCGGAAGGTTTCGCCCGCTTCGTCAACGGCGCCCACAAGGTCGGCATCGGCGTGATCCTCGACTGGGTTCCTGCGCATTTTCCAACCGACGAGCACGGCCTGGGCCTGTTTGACGGGACAGCGCTTTACGAACATGCCGACCCGCGTCAGGGTTTTCACCCCGACTGGAACACGGCCATATACAATTTCGGGCGCATCGAGGTATTGTCCTACCTCGTCAACAACGCGCTTTATTGGGCCGAAAAATTCCATCTCGATGGATTGCGCGTCGATGCCGTCGCCTCGATGCTCTATCTCGATTATTCCCGCAAGGAAGGCGAGTGGATTCCCAACGAATATGGCGGGCGCGAGAACCTGGAATCCGTCCGCTTCCTGCAGAAGATGAACTCGCTCGTCTACGGCACCCATCCGGGCGTCATGACCATTGCTGAAGAATCCACCTCCTGGCCGAAAGTGTCGCAGCCGGTTCACGAGGGCGGCCTCGGTTTCGGCTTCAAATGGAATATGGGTTTCATGCACGACACGCTGAGCTATTTCTCACGTGAGCCGGTGCACCGCAAGTTCCACCATCAGGAACTGACATTCGGCCTTCTTTATGCCTTCACCGAAAATTTCGTGCTGCCGCTTTCCCATGACGAAGTGGTGCACGGCAAGGGATCGTTGATCGCCAAGATGTCCGGCGACGACTGGCAGAAATTTGCCAATCTCCGGTCCTATTACGGCTTCATGTGGGGTTATCCCGGCAAGAAGCTGCTGTTCATGGGGCAGGAGTTCGCCCAGTGGAGCGAATGGAGCGAAAAGGGATCGCTCGACTGGAACCTTCGCCAATATCCGATGCATGAGGGTATGCGCCGCCTCGTGCGCGATCTCAACCTCACCTACCGTTCGAAAGCCGCTCTGCACGCCCGTGACTGCGAACCCGAAGGTTTCCAGTGGCTGGTGGTCGATGATCACGAAAACTCGGTCTTCGCCTGGCTGCGCTCGGCGCCCGGCGAAAAACCGGTTGCGGTTATCTGCAATCTGACCCCGGTCTACCGGGAAAACTATTATGTGCCGCTTCCTGTTGCGGGGCGGTGGCGGGAGATTCTCAACACCGATGCCGAAATTTATGGCGGCAGCGGCAAGGGAAATGGCGGACGCGTTCAGGCGGTCAATGCCGGTGGGGAGATAGGGGCGATGCTCGTCCTGCCGCCCTTGGCAACGATCATGCTCGAACCGGAAAACTGACAGACAGAACGGGAGGACAACCATGTCGGAAAAAAGAGTTCAGCCCCTGGCGCGTGATGCAATGGCCTATGTTCTCGCGGGCGGTAGAGGAAGCCGTTTGAAGGAATTGACGGACCGCCGGGCAAAACCAGCGGTTTATTTTGGCGGTAAGGCCCGCATCATCGATTTTGCACTTTCGAACGCGCTGAATTCCGGCATTCGCCGCATCGGCGTCGCCACGCAATACAAGGCTCACTCCCTTATCCGCCACCTGCAACGCGGCTGGGACTTCTTCCGTCCAGAGCGTAACGAAAGCTTTGACATTCTGCCGGCCTCGCAGCGCGTGTCCGAAACGCAATGGTACGAAGGCACCGCCGACGCCGTTTACCAGAACATCGACATCATCGAGCCCTATGCGCCCGAATATATGGTCATTCTGGCGGGCGACCATATTTACAAGATGGACTACGAATACATGCTGCAACAGCATGTCGATTCCGGCGCGGATGTAACGATCGGTTGCCTTGAAGTGCCACGCAAGGAAGCGTCGGGCTTCGGCGTGATGCATGTGAACGAAAAAGACGAGATCATCGACTTCATCGAAAAGCCGGCCGATCCGCCCGGCATTCCCGGTAATGAGAATTTCGCGCTTGCCTCGATGGGGATCTACGTCTTCCACACGAAATTCCTAATGGAAGCGCTGCGTCGCGATGCCGCCGACCCAACCTCCAGCCGCGACTTCGGCAAGGACATCATTCCCTACATTGTCCAGCACGGCAAAGCCGTCGCCCACCGTTTTGCGGACTCCTGCGTGCGTTCGGATTTCGAGCACGGACCATACTGGCGCGATGTCGGAACCATCGATGCCTATTGGCAGGCCAATATCGACCTGACGGATGTGGTGCCTGACCTCGATATCTATGACAAGTCCTGGCCGATCTGGACCTATGCGGAAATCACTCCGCCGGCGAAATTCGTGCATGACGATGAGGACCGTCGTGGTTCTGCCGTGTCGTCGGTCGTGTCAGGCGATTGCATCATTTCCGGCGCCGCCCTCAACCGTAGCCTTCTGTTCACAGGCGTGCGCGCCAATTCATACTCCCGCCTTGAGAATGCCGTAGTACTGCCGAGTGTAAAGATCGGGCGCCACGCCCAGCTCAGCAACGTCGTCATCGACCATGGAGTGGTCATTCCGGAAGGACTGATTGTAGGAGAAGACCCCGAACTGGATGCCAAACGTTTCCGGCGCACGGAAAACGGCATTTGCCTTATCACCCAATCGATGATCGACAAGCTGGACCTGTAGAGCCCATGAATGTCCTTTCGGTTTCATCCGAAATTTATCCCCTGATCAAGACCGGAGGGCTCGCCGACGTTACCGGCGCCCTCCCCATCGCGCTCGAAGCCTATGGTGTGAGAACGCGCACATTGATACCCGGATATCCGGCGGTGAAAGCCGCCGTGACGGACCCCGTCAAATGTTTTGAGTTCACCGATCTGCTTGGCGAAAAAGCCGATCTGCTCGAAGTCCAACATGAGGGGCTAGACCTTCTGATCCTTGACGCGCCCGCCTATTACGAGCGTTCCGGCGGCCCCTATCTCGGCCAGACCGGCAAGGATTATCCTGATAACTGGAAGCGCTTTGCGGCGCTCTCGCTGGCAGCGGCACGAATCGGCGCCGGTGTGCTTCCAGGCTGGCGGCCGGATATGGTGCACGCCCATGACTGGCAGGCAGCGATGACCCCGGTCTATATGCGTTATGCCGAAACGCCGGAGATTCCGAGCCTTCTCACCATCCACAACATTGCTTTTCAGGGTCAGTTCGGGGCCAACATCTTCAGCAAGCTCGAATTGCCCGCCCACGCCTTCGGCATGGAAGGCATCGAATATTATAACGATGTCAGCTTCCTCAAGGGCGGCTTGCAGACGGCAACCGCGCTCAGCACGGTCAGCCCATCCTATGCGGAAGAAATCCTGACCGCGGAATTCGGCATGGGGCTGCAAGGGGTGATCGGCAGCCGCGCCCATGTGCTGCACGGTATCGTCAACGGCATTGACGCCGATGTCTGGAACCCGGCCACCGACCATCTGATCCACGACAACTATTCCGTCACCAATCTCAAGAACCGCGCGCTGAACAAGAAGGCCGTCGCAGAACATTTCCGCATCGACCAGGATGACAGCCCGCTTTTCTGCGTCATCTCCCGGCTGACCTGGCAGAAGGGCATCGATCTCATGGCGGAAGCCGTGGACGAGATCGTTTCGCTCGGCGGCCGTCTGGTCGTGCTGGGCGCCGGCGATGTGGCGCTGGAAGGCGCGCTTCTGGCTGCGGCATCCCGCCACCATGGCCGCGTCGGTGTCGCCATCGGTTATAATGAGCCGCTGTCGCATCTGATGCAGGCGGGTTGCGATGCGATCATCATCCCCTCGCGCTTCGAGCCCTGCGGCCTTACCCAGCTTTACGCGCTGCGTTATGGCTGCGTTCCCGTGGTTGCCCGAACCGGCGGCCTTGCCGATACGGTGATCGACGCCAACCATGCCGCCATCGCCAATAAATCGGCGACCGGTGTACAATTCTCACCCGTCACGCTCGACGGTCTGAAACAGGCGATCCGCCGGACCGTGCGTTATTATCACGACCCGAAACTTTGGACACAAATGCAGAAACTCGGCATGAAATCCGATGTTTCCTGGGAAAAAAGCGCTGCGCTCTATGCCGCGCTTTACAGCCAGCTTATTTCGAGAGGCCATTGAAACAATGATCAAGACCGTTCAGACGACACCCTTTCAGGATCAGAAGCCGGGCACATCCGGCCTGCGCAAGAAGGTGCCCGTCTTCGCCCAGGAAAATTATGCCGAAAACTTCATCCAGTCGATCTTCGACTCGCTTGAGGGCTTTCAGGGCCAGACGCTGGTGATCGGCGGCGATGGCCGTTATTACAACCGCGAAGTCATCCAGAAGGCGATCAAGATGGCGGCCGCCGCCGGTTTCGGCAAGGTGCTGGTCGGTCAGGGCGGCATTCTCTCAACCCCCGCCGCCTCCAATATCATCCGCAAATACAAAGCCTTCGGCGGCATCGTGCTTTCCGCCAGCCATAATCCTGGTGGCCCGACCGAAGATTTCGGCATCAAATACAATATCGGCAATGGCGGCCCAGCGCCGGAAAAGATCACCGACGCGATCTATGCCCGCTCGAAGGTCATCGACAGCTACAAGATTTCCGACGCTGCCGACGTCGATCTCGACAAGGTGGGCAGCTTCAAGGTGGATGAACTGACGGTCGACGTCATAGATCCGGTCGCCGATTATGCCGCTTTGATGGAAGAACTGTTCGATTTTGCCGCCATTCGCTCCCTGATTGCTGGCGGCTTCAAGGTTGTCGTCGATTCCATGAGTGCCGTCACCGGCCCCTATGCCGTGGAAATCATCGAAAAGCGTCTCGGCGCGCCGAAGGGTTCGGTCCGCAACGCAACGCCGCTGCCCGATTTCGGCGGCCACCATCCCGACCCCAACCTGGTGCACGCCAAGGAGCTTTATGACGATGTCATGAGCCCGGAAGGTCCCGATTTCGGCGCGGCGTCGGATGGCGACGGCGACCGCAACATGGTGGTCGGCAAGGGCATGTTTGTCACCCCGTCCGACAGCCTGGCGATCATCGCCGCCAATGCACGGCTCGCGCCCGGTTATGCCGCCGGCATTTCCGGCATCGCCCGTTCCATGCCGACAAGTGCCGCAGCCGACCGCGTCGCAGAAAAACTTGGGCTTGGCATGTACGAGACGCCAACCGGCTGGAAATTTTTCGGCAATCTCATGGATGCCGGCAAGGTTACAATCTGCGGTGAGGAAAGCTTCGGCACCGGCTCCAACCACGTGCGCGAAAAGGATGGCCTGTGGGCCGTGCTCTACTGGCTGAACATTGTCGCCGCCCGCAAGGAAAGCGTGAAGGACATCGTTACCAAGCACTGGGCCGAATATGGGCGCAACTATTATTCCCGCCACGATTATGAGGAAGTGGATTCGGACGCAGCAAACACTCTGGTGGCCATCCTGCGCGAAAAACTCGCAACACTTCCCGGCACCAGCTACGGCAATCTTAAGGTCGCAGCTGCTGATGATTTCGCCTATCTCGACCCGGTCGACCAGTCCGTCAGCAAGAACCAGGGTATCCGCATCCTGTTCGAAGGTGGTTCGCGCATCGTGCTGCGCCTTTCCGGCACGGGCACTGCCGGGGCAACGCTCAGACTTTACGTCGAACGCTATGAGCCGGATGCGGCCCGTCACGGCATCGAAACGCAGGCGGCGCTTGCCGACCTTATTTCCGTTGCCGATACGATCGCCGGCATCAAGGCCCATACCGGCCGCAACGAACCGACCGTCATCACGTAAGGTTTTGCATTGCACGCACCGTTTCCGGCAACGGGCATAGCGAAAAACTTGGCAGGCGGCCATGAGGCCGCCTGAGGTTACTGACTAACCTCCCCGCCAGACTCGATATCATCATCTTCCGGAGAGAGAGACCATGCAGAAACCAGCCGTTTTCCCCAAAGGCGTAACCCAGACGGAAAACGGAACGGAATTTGCGGTCTATTCCCGGCACGCCTCACAAATCGACCTTTGCCTTTTTGATGCGACGGGCGAAAAAGAGACCGCGCGTTTGCCAATGAGGCGCGATGAGAATGACATTCACCGGCTGACAGTTGCCGAGACCGGCCCCGGTGCGCGATATGGCTACCGCGCCGACGGCATTTATGCCCCCGAACATGGCCTGTGGTTCGACCCTGCAAAACTGCTGCTCGACCCCTATGCCACGGAGATAGACCGGCCATTCCGGCATGACGCCGCGCTTTTGGCCTATGGCGAAGACACGGGCGCGATCATGCCGAAGGCGATCCTGTCGCAATATGAGCAGGTCAGGCGCCAGCCGCCACGCTTTGCCGAAGGCGGGCTGATTTACGAACTCGCGGTTAAATCCTTCACCAAATTGCATCCTGCCGTGCCGGAAGAGCTGAGAGGCACGGTGGCAGCGCTGGGTCATCCTGCCATTATCGCGCATTTGAAAAAAATCGGTGTCGATGCGGTGGAGCTGATGCCGATCACCGCCTGGATCGACGAGCGCCACCTGCCGCCGCTTGGCCTTTCCAATGCATGGGGATACAATCCCGTCGGCTTCATGGCGCTCGATCCGCGCCTCTGCCCCGGCGGAGTGCGGGAGCTGCGCGACACGGTTGCAGCCCTGCACGCGCAAGGCATCGGCGTCATTCTCGATCTGGTTTTCAACCATACGGGTGAAAGCGACAGCGAAGGCTCCATCCTGTCTTTGCGCGGACTGGACAATCTCACCGCTTTCCGTCACCCGGAAGGAAAGCCGGGCGTGCTGGTCAATGACACCGGCACCGGCAACACGGTGGCCTGCGATCATCCCTATGTGCGCCAGCTCATTATCGATTCCCTCAGGCATTTCGTTCTCAATGCCGGTATCGATGGCTTCCGTTTCGATCTCGCGCCCATATTGGGACGAACGGCTAGTGGCTTCGACATGGCCAGCGAAACGCTTGCCGCCATGCACTCTGACCCGGTACTATACGACCGCGTGCTGATCGCCGAACCATGGGATATCGGCCCCGGCGGCTATCAGCTCGGCAACTTTCCGGAGAGCTTTCTGGAATGGAACGACCGCGCCCGCGACGACATGCGCCGGTTCTGGCGCGGCGATGCGGGAACAACCGGGGCGCTGGCCAATGCGCTTTCCGGCTCTTCGCCGATCTTTTCCCGCCATGGACGTTCGAAAAGCCGCAGCGTCAATTTCCTTGCCGCCCATGACGGTTTCACCCTGTTCGATCTCGTCAGCCACGAACACAAGCACAATGAGAAAAACGGCGAGAACAATCGCGACGGGCATAATGAAAATCATTCCTGGAACAATGGTTTGGAGGGATTGACGGACGATCCTGCCGTCGTGGCCGCCCGCCACGCGGATGTGAAAGCGCTGCTTTCCACGCTCTTCGTCAGTCGCGGCACATTGATGCTGACCGCCGGCGATGAGGGTGGCCGCAGCCAGCATGGCAATAACAATGCCTATTGCCAGGACAACGAGATAACGTGGGTCGACTGGTCGTCGCTCTCCCAGGAGCTGACTGACCACACGGCATTTCTTGCAAAACTTCGCAAACGCTTCGGCGTGTTTTCGCAAACAGAGTTTTTCTCCGGCAACGGCGATGTGGCATGGCTTGCCCCCGGCGGAGAACCGATGACGGTCGCGGAATGGGAAAGGCCGGACATGCCGGCTTTCGCCATGGTGCTTGCCACGCCGGACCACGAGACCGAAAACGACGCGGAGCTTGCCGTGCTCATCAACCGCAGCCATGAGATCGTGCCCTTCACCCTGCCGGGCGACGACTGGCAAGCGATCGGCACGGATTTCGGCAATCCGGCCTTCCTGCCTGCCCGCTCGGTGGTGTTTTATCTGCGCGGTTGATCGCTTGGCCCCGGCACCTTTATAAGTTCCGAAAGGCAATCGAGAAGAGGTAACATGGCAAAGGAAATAGCGCTGGCGGAAATGAAAAATTTCGTCGGCACGGAGCTGGGCGTTTCCGACTGGATCACCGTCGACCAGACAATGATCGACGCCTTCGCAAAAGCGACGCTGGACGAACAGTTCATCCACACCGACCCGGAACGCGCCAAGGCGGAAAGCCCCTTTGGCGGCACTATCGCGCATGGGTTCCTGACGCTCTCGCTGCTTTCAGCGCTCAATTACGATGCCCTGCCCCGCATTCGCGAAACGACCATGGGCATCAACTACGGCTTTGACGCCGTCCGCTTCGTCACGCCGGTCAAAAGCGGAGCACGGGTGCGTGGCCGTTTCACTTTGGCCGAGGCGCGGTTTCGCGGCGCCGCCATGCTGGTGACGACCTATGATGTGACGGTGGAGATAGAAAACGAGAAAAAACCGGCGCTCACTGCCCGCTGGACAACCATCACCCAGTTCAACCCCGAGGACAGGCCGCAAGACGCCTGATGGCGGAGTAAATCCCAATTTGAGATCGGAGTGTCTGTGAGATTCGCATATTTGATAGAACCTCCGTTCAACTACAGGAACGAATGCGGCGATGTGACCGGGTGCGATGTGGAGTTGGCGCGAGTCATTCTAGCCATGATCGGTATTCATGAAATTGAATTCATCGAAGCCGAATTCTCGCAATTGTTGCCTGGGCTGAACGAAAACCTTTGGGATATGACTACTGGCCTCTTCGATACCGCTGAACGCAGAAAGATCGTGACGTTCAGCCATCCCATCTGGGCGTTGCCTGATGGACTGTTGGTGAGGAAGGGCAACCTCAGAGATCTGGGCGGATACGCATCGGCAGCAAAAAATCCGGAATGTACGCTGGTCGCGATCCGTGATCAGATCCAACATCGCGCAATTATGGAAGCGGGCGTGCCCGATGACCGCATTCTCATTTGCGAGACCTACGACGAGGCCGCTCAGGCCGTATTGGATGGGCGTGCCGACGCCTATGCCAGCGTGGCCATGGCCCCTCTCGGTTTTATGCAGCAAAATCCAGAGCTCGATTTGGAAGTTGTCTCCGTTTTACCGAAAGAGAGACCAGCAGCCTCAGGCGCATTTGCTTTCCGCCAATCCGACCGGGAACTCCAGAGCGCGGTCGATGCGGCGCTCCTTTGTTATATCGGATCAGACGAGCACCGTGTGCTGATGCGCAATTTTGGTTTTGATGATCAAGCCCTCGTCAACCGCGAGGCCAGTCTGGCAAAGTAACGCCAGACTGCGCAAAGGAGACGGCCCAATGCATGATGAAGCCGTAAGAGACGCGTTTCTCGCACAGGCAAGAGCCTGCGACAGCCTCGGTTCGCCCTTTACCGCACGGCTTTGCCGCGCGGTGGCGGCGCGGCTGGATCGCCAGACGGACGTTGGCGAGATGATTTTGTCCTGGCCTGGCGATGTCGGCCCGTCCGGCGATTCCGTCCCACTGCGGCTTGCCGGTGCCCTGCATGCGCTTGTCATCGAGGACAAGATCACTCCTCTTGTCGATATAGCACCCGAAGACGAGAATGCGCTCTGGCAGGCTTGCGCAAGTGCCTTGCGCTTCCATTCGGGCTTCATCCTCGAAAGACTGAAATCGCCGCCGCAGACCAACGAAGTCCGCCGTTCCGCTGTGCTGCTGCCGGGTTTTCTTTCCATTGCGGAGCTTTTCGGCAAGCCGCTGGTCCTTTCAGAGGTCGGCGCCAGCGCCGGTCTGAACCTGCAATTTGACCGCTACCAGTATCGTCTTGGCGATCTTGCCTGGGGCAGGCAATCCGAAGTGTCCATGTCGCCGGAATGGCGCGGAGACACCCCGCCCGACAAGCGGATAGAGGTCATCGAGCGCGCCGGCTGCGATCTTAACCCACTCGATCCGTCGTCTGCCGAGGACCGGTTGCGGCTGATGTCATATGTCTGGGCCGATCAGACCGACAGGCTGGAGCGCACGGCGGCCGCCCTGCGTATTGCAGTGGAAAACGGCTTGCACGTTGAAAAGGCTGACGCAATTGACTGGCTGCAACGCCGCCTTGCCGCGCAACATTCGGGCGCTGCCCATGTGGTCTACCATTCTGTCGCCTGGCAATATCTGCCCGATGCGCTGAAAGAGGCCGGCGAAACGCTGATCGCCGAGGCTGGAAGCCGTGCCACCCCTGAGGCTCCGCTTGCCCGCCTGCAGATGGAGGCAGATATGACGCCGGGAAGCGCCGCAATCACCCTGCAAATCTGGCCGACCGGTAAGAAACAGGAAATCGGCCGCGCCGATTTCCATGGGCGATGGGTGGAATGGCAGGGGTGGAAAAGCTAGACCGCCACGTCCTGCGCCGCTTCCTGCAACAGGCCGCCGACATATTCGGCGAAGGAGCGCCAGCACTCTACCCGGAACGTATCGTCAGCCACGCGCAGCAGCACCACTTCCGCCTTGCCGAAAACCGTTCGCGAGCAGGCGCCGATCGGGAACTGTGCGATAGACAGATCCTGCGGGCAACCGGCGTTCAGGGCTGCCTCCGCGCCGGGGCCGGAGACGATGACAGCCGTGTTGCGGTGGGAAACGTCGGTCGCCGAAAACAGGCCGTGAACGGTGGCGAGCGCCGCCATCAGGTCGCTTTCGCCCTGATCGATCACCAGCCATTCGTCCGGACCAAGCCAGAGAGCGGAACGCAAACCCGACGTGACAGAGCTTTTCGGGCTGTTGGGCAATAACAGGCCGAGTGCATCCGAGAGGGCCGGCAGTGCGCTTTCCCTTGCGCGCAGCGACAGCCGCGACGCCGAGGCGGCGGGCTTCAGCGAGACGAAGGGCGAACCACCGTGGAAATCCTCGAGTACGGATTTGCGTTTTGCGTGAAGTGTGTCAGCCATTGAGACGGGCTCCTTCCTTGTCGAGGAAGACCATGTCGGTCACTTCGACGGCAATTGTTTTATCGGCAAGCGGGATGTAGAGCGTTTCGCCCATGCGCGCCCTGCCATCCGCCACCAGCGCAAAGGCGATGGAGTGGCCGAGATTTTCCGACCAGTAGGCGGAAGTGACATGGCCGAGCATGGTCATGGGTTTCGGCTGGTTTGGATCAGCAACGATCTGGCCACCCTCTTCGGGAACAGTCAGCCGGTCCTTCGTCTTGAGGCCCACAAGCTGCTTTCGACCGGAGCGCATGAGATCCGGGCGTTTCAGACCGCGGATACCGACGAAATCCGTCTTCTTCTTGGAAACGGCCCAGGCAAGCCCCGCATCGTCAGGCGTCACGGTGCCGTCGGTATCCTGTCCGACGATGATGTAACCCTTTTCGGCACGTAGGATGTGCATGGTCTCGGTGCCATAAAGGCATCCGCCCACCGCTTCGGCCCGTTCACGGATCGCGGTCCAGACGGCAGCGCCGTAATCGGCCGGAACGTTGATTTCGAAACCAAGCTCACCCGTGAATGATACACGGAAGAGACGCGTGGGCACACCGCAGAAGGTGCCTTCCGCGACCGCCATATGCGGGAAGGCTTCGGGCGAAATATCGATACCCTCGACAAAAGGTGCGATCACCTCGCGCGCTTTCGGTCCCTGCACCGCAATCACCGCCCATTGTTCGGTCGCCGATGTCAGCCAGACATTCAGCTCGGGGAATTCGGTCTGGAGATAATCCTCCATGTGCTGGAGAACGCGCGGTGCGCCGCCCGTCGTCGTCGTCACATGGAAACGGTCCTCGGAAAGACGACCGACAACACCGTCATCGTAAACGAAACCGTCCTCGCGCGTCATGATGCCATAGCGGCAACGGCCGGGTTTCAGTGTGTCCCAGGCATTTGTGTAGATGAGGTTCAGGAACTTAGCCGCATCGGGGCCGACCACCTCGATCTTGCCGAGCGTGGAGGCATCGAACACGCCGACGCTTGTCCGCACCGTCTTGCATTCGCGGTTGAGCGCCTCGTGCATATCCTCACCGCCGCGCGGGAAGAACCATGCGCGCTTCCAGTTGCCGACATCCTCGAAAAGGGCGCCTGCCGCAGCCTCTTCGTCATGCATCGGCGTCTTTCGGGTCGGGTCGAACAGCGCACCGCGCGAATGGTTGATGAGCGTGCCGAAGGTGACCGGCGTATAGGGTTGGCGGAAAGTGGTGAGACCGACCTTCGGCAGATCCCGCCCAAGCGCTTCCGAGGCAATGGCAAGGCCATGCATGTTGGACATCTTGCCCTGATCGGACGCCATGCCATTGGTGGTGAAGCGCTTGATATGCTCGACCGAATGCATGCCTTCACGCACGGCCAGGCGAATATCCTTGGCGCAGACATCGTGCTGGAAATCGATGAAGGCCTTGACGCCGGTGCCTTCGCCTGCCCCTTCCGCAGCGCCGATCATGCCGCCGGTCCAGGCGCGCGCATTCTCACCGGAGAATTCCGCTGCACCGCCACCTGCGGCAGCAGCCTCGGCGATCAATGCGGCGAGATCGTCCGTGCCGTTGCAGGCGCCGACTGACACACAATTCTGCACATGGATGTCAGGCAGGAACCGCTGGTTTGCCGCGTCAAACTTCAGCTTGCCGCGCGATTGCGAGAAGAGATGCACCGAAGGCGTCCAGCCCGCCGAAACGACGAGCGCGTCGATGGCGATCTTGCGCTTGTTAGAGCCGCCATTGCGGCCAACGCTCATGGAAGAAACGCGCAGCCGCCCTGACGTATCGTAAACACTGTGACCCGCCAGTACCTCGATGCCCAGCGCCCGCGCCTCGTCCAGCAGCCGCCGATCGGGGTTCTCGCGGCAATCCACGATAGCGGCGATCTTCACACCCGCTTTCTTGAGATCGAATGCCGTCTCATAGGCAGAATCATGGGCTGTGTAGACACCGACATTATTGCCGACGGTCACGCCGTAATGGTTGAGATAGATGCGCGCAGCAGAAGCCAGCATGATGCCGGGACGATCATTATTGGCAAAGACCATGTGCCGCTCGATCGCGCCTGCCGCCAGAACGACCTTCTTGGAGCGGACCTGCCACAGTCTTTCACGTGGCTGGTGTTTGGCCGGCGTGGCGAGGTGATCGGTCACACGCTCGGCCAGCGCCACGAAATTGTGGTTGTAATAACCGAACGCTGTCGTGCGGGTCAGAACACGCACATTGGGCAGCGATTTCAGTTCAGTCAAAACTTTTTGCGCCCAGTCATATCCGGACAGGCCGTCGATGACCGCACCGGTATCAAAACGCAGCGCGCCGCCAACTTCGGCATTCTCATCAACCAGAATGACGCTGGCGCCAGTTTTTGCAGCGGTGAGCGCCGCTGTCAGCCCGGCCACACCGCCACCGGCCACCAGCACGTCGCAATGGGCATAGCGGCCGGAATAATGATCCGCATCCGGCTCGGTCGGCGCCTTGCCGAGACCGGCTGCGCGACGGATGATCGGTTCATAAATCTTGTGCCACGCGGCCTTCGGCCACATGAAGGTCTTATAGTAGAAACCAGCCGCAAACATCGGCGACAGGAAATCGTTGATCGCACTGATATCGAAGGACAGCGACGGAAAGCGGTTCTGCGAGGCGATGATGGCGCCGTCGAATACATCCTGCACCGTGGCGCGCACATTCGGCTGCTTGCGCAGGCTGTCACGCGACACGTCGATCAGCGCATTCGGCTCCTCCGGGCCGGCGGAAAGGAAACCGCGCGGCCGGTGATATTTGAACGAACGGCCAATCAGATGCACGCCATTCGCCAGAAGTGCGGATGCAACGGTGTCGCCTTCCAGCGCCTGATAGATCTTGCCGTCGAAGGTGAAGCGTGCCGTTCTGGCAGGTGTCAGGCGACCGGCGCCCTTGATACGATAATCGCCGCTCATTGCGCAGCTCCCTTTTGGGCGGAAAGAACCGCGTCGGCATCCGGTTTCGGCTCGCCTGCCTTGTAGGTCATCAGGAATTTGTCGCTGACGGAATCGCGCGCGGCGTTGAAAAAGCGGCCGCAACCGTGAATGTGGCGCCAGCGCTCGAAAACGAGACCTTTGTCATTGTCGCGAATGAAGAAATATTCGGCAAAGGCCTCGTCCGAAATATCGGCAATGTTTTCCGGCCGGGCGATATGGGCTTCGCCCGCCCAGCGAAATTCGAGTTCGGAACGGTCTTCCCGGCAATAAGGGCAATGGATCAGAAGCATCGTGGCTCCACCTTCAAAGAGAACTTTCCGGAAGCATGCTTCCGGCGGGTTGGTCACACAGCCGCTTTCCCATCGCAACGAAGGGGGAAAGCCGCTTCAAGAGCTGCTCGAAATTATCGAATGGTTTCAGCGCCGAGGCCCGACCCATATTGATGATGGCAACCGCCATCATGTCGGTGTCGATCGCGAAGGGCTCGTCCTGCGCACCATTTTCCTTCTCGCCGACGAAATAGACCAGCTTGTCCGCGAGACTCGGCGCGCAGAGCAAAAGGCCTTTTTCCGCCACGAAAGGCCAGTCGCGTTCACCCTGCATTCTCTGGATTTTCTGGCTACGAAAATCCCCCATCTCGGGGATGAGATTGCCCGCCGGCACGACCGCCGCCGCAACACCCATGTTTGCCGAAAGCATAACCGCCGCCAGCATCAGTGCGCCACGGCGGCGGCAGCGGCCTCGTCGATGAGGCGTCCGGTGCGGAAACGATCGAGCGTCAGCCCCGCCGCCAGACGGTGCGGTTCGCCGCGCGCGATGAGATGCGCAAACAGATTGGCCGAGCCCGGCGTCGCCTTGAAACCGCCCGTGCCCCAGCCGCAATTGACAAAGAGATTTGGCACCGGCGTCACACTCTGAATGGCGGAGCGATCGGGTGTGTTGTCGGTAATGCCGCCCCATTGGCGCATCATCTTGACGCGGCGGAAAATCGGGAACAGCTCGCAGATGGCGTCAAGCGTATGCGTGATGATCTGCAGGCCGCCAGTCTGGGAGTAGGAATTATACTGGTCGGTGCCAGCACCGATGACCAGCTCGCCCTTGTCCGACTGGGAGATATAGGCATGCACCGTATTGGACATGACGACACAGGGGAAGATCGGCTTCAGCGGCTCTGATACCAGCGCCTGTAACGGGTTGGAATGCAGAGGCACACGCACATCCGCCATTTTCATCAGAACGGAGGAGTGGCCGGCGGCGGAAACGCCGATTTTCTTTGCGCCAATGAAACCGCGATTGGTCTCGACGCCCGTGACCGCGCCATCAGGTCCGCGCCTGATGGCCGTGACTTCGCAATTCTGGATAATGTGCACGCCGCGATCGGAAGCCGCACGCGCATATCCCCAGGCCACCGCATCGTGACGCGCCGTGCCGCCGCGCCGCTGGAGGGCAGCACCGTTGATCGGATAACGCGCATTGCCGGAAATCTCGAGTGGCGGGCAATAGGCCTTGGCTTGTTCCGGCGTCAGCCATTCATTGTCGATGCCATAGAGACGGTTGGCATTGATATGGCGCTTGAAGGACTGCTGGTCGTGAATATTGTGCGACAGCATCATAACGCCGCGCGCCGAATACATGACGTTGTAATTGAGATCCTGGCTCAGGCCTTCCCATAATTTCAGGGAATGCTCGTAGATATCCATGCTCTCTTCATAGAGATAATTGGAGCGGATGATGGTGGTGTTGCGGCCGGTATTGCCACCGCCTAGCCAGCCCTTTTCCAGCACCGCTATATTGGTAATGCCGTGTTCCTTGGCAAGATAATAGGCGGCCCCAAGACCGTGGCCGCCGCCACCGATGATGATGACGTCATATTCCTTGCGCGGCTCGGGCGACGCCCATTGCGCATCCCACCCCTTATGACCCCGCAACGCCTCGCGCGCCACGGCAAAAACGGAATATTTGCGCATTCGCAGTCTGCTCCTCAAGAACCGGCCAGAAGCCGAAAGCATAGCTCCGGCACATATTATACACATGGCAAATCGGCATCGGAGGCAATATCCATTTTGCGACGCCGCAATGCTTTTGTTTCGACATTGCAGGCAGAATGCCGGGATAGCTGGATTTTGGCTGTTGAATATGCGGTACCGTATGGACTTGCTGCAAATGTTCTGATATTGCACGTCACCAATCGCTAGGCTCGACGGCCGAACGAACGATTTTATTTGCGTGCGAATGCCTTTATTCTCACAGCAAGACAACCAAACAAAAGGAACGGGTTTCACGTGCAGGTACTAGTCCGCGACAATAACGTTGATCAGGCGCTTCGCGCTCTCAAGAAAAAGATGCAGCGCGAAGGCATTTTCCGTGAAATGAAAATGCGCGATTATTACGAAAAGCCTTCCCAGAAGCGCGCCCGCGAAAAGGCTGAAGCTGTTCGTCGCGTTCGCAAGCTGGCACGCAAGCGCGCACAGCGCGAAGGTCTGGTTGCAGCTCCGCGCGCAGGCCGTTAATAGGCCGTCTTTTGGACGTTTTTGAATGCTTGTTGGGCGGGGGCGATCAATTCGCCGCCGCTCTTTGTGTTTGTGGCCGGAGAATGATCTTGAGACCGGCCTGCGAGGGAACCCCCACCGAATGACCGCTGTTGATGCCTGTGTTGTGAAAAACTCCGATGCCTCCACGCGCCGGGTGCTCCTGAAAAACAACAAGAGATTCCGTGTTTCCCTTGTCGTCTGTACCGTCCTTGCCGGTCTTTCCGGCTGCGCTACGTCCAACCAGACTGACGATGTCTTCAGGATCGACCGTGCCCAGGGCTCGCAGGAAAACATTGCCTCGCTCACCTCGGTCATCAACGCCAATCCTCAGGATCCGGAAGGCTATAACGTCCGTGGCTCCGCTTACGGCCGCGCCGGCGATTCGCGCCGCGCTATCGAGGATTTCAACAAGGCGCTGCAACTGAACCCGCGCTTTTATCAGGCCTATGCCAACCGCGCGCTCGTGTATCGCAATTCCGGCCAGCAGCAGCAGGCCTTGCAGGATTACAACGCCGCTTTACAGATCAATGCGAGCTATGACGTAGCCCTGATCGGCCGTGGCAATCTTTACCGCCAGTCCGGCCGCGTCAACGAAGCTTTCAACGACTTCTCCCGCGCCATCGAACTCGAAACCACCGATGGCCGCGCGTGGCACAATCGTGGCCTGATCTACCAGCTGCGCAACCAGCATGCCCAGGCCATCGAGGACTTCTCCAAGGCCATCTCGCTGTCCTCAACCTCGCCGGAACCCTATAACGGCCGTGGCCTTTCCTATGTCGCGCTGAACGACGACGAAAACGCTTTCGCCGATTTCAACCACGCCATTTCGCTTGATGGCAACGTCGCAGAATCATGGGCCAACCAGGCACTGGTCTATGAGCGCCGCGGCGAGATGGCGAAAGCCGCAAAGTCCTATTCACATGCGGCACGGCTTGATCCGAAATATAAGCCCGCGCTCGACGGCGTTGCCCGCACGCGCGGTGCCGGCGCATCCTGATCAAAAACAGATACGAACAGAAAAGCCGGCGGTGCGACACCTGCCGGCTTTTTTATGGGAAACTTTTAAAGCCTCAATGGCTGTCGCGGCGCGCCTCGGGCGTGGCATCCCCCGCCCACAACTCCGCCTGCACCGCATTTTGAAACTCCATGACCTCGCGCCGCATGGCGGCGTCCTCATAGCCGAGGCCCGTCAGATAGGCGGCCAGTTCACGGCACTCCCTGCGCCAGAAATCATTCGCCTCCACACCATGCAGCCGGTCGAGCATGGTTGCGCACCGTTTTACGTTGGCAATACGGTTCTTTGCCGGAAAGGCGATTACTTCCGAATTCGTCGTCACGCGGGCACCTTGCTCTTCGAGGAATCAATACCGACTTTTTAAAGGCTGGATGGTTAACGAAGTCTGCTACGCAGGAGAGAAGGCCGCTAACGCCTTGCAGGGACGGGTTCTGCAGCCTGTCAGACGCAAGAATCTGCGGTGCCAGAGGACACCGATTCGGGCAAATCGCCGATTACCAAGGAATTTACCAATCAAGATTACCGAAATTTCATGCCGTGGGAGATAGAAGAAGTATATGTGTGTTGAAACAACACCGGTCTCATCGTATATTCTTGCAAAGAAAAAAAATGCCGCAGCGCAGCCAAAAACGGAGAAATCGTTCTCGGGAGGAGAGCACCATGTATGCACCTCGTGTATTTTTCAGCATGATTGGTGCATTGCTTGCCTTTGCGGTCGCTACATATTTCATCCAGGGGTCGTTCTATACGGCATTCATCCAGACCCTCATCTGCGCCGTCATTCTGCAAACCGGTTATTTTATTGCACTTCTGGTTCTGGTCGCCCGGGAGAAACGCCGGATGCGCGAAACCTTCGCGCTTGATCGCAGCGCCGAGATCATGACGCCGGACACGGTAAGCAGCGCCCCGCCACATGGCGCGAAACTGACCGATATGTGACCTCTCACGCACATTCTTTTATTGCGCCGCAAAAAAATCACTTGCATCCACACCCCTGACACTTTCTGCTGACCAAATCCTGACGGTTCGTCACAGCAGAAGGACAACACATGGTGAGCGGTTCACAGCCCATTTGCGTCATCATCGCTGCGAAAAATGCATCTGATACGATAGATATCGCCATCCGCTCCGCCCTTGTGGAGCCGGAGGTCGCCGAAGTCATGGTGATCGACGATGGCTCCACCGATACGACCAGCGATGTCGCACATGCGGCGGATGACGGTACCGGCCGTTTGCGGGTCGTGCGATTCGACGTCAATCGTGGCCCTTCGGCCGCCCGCAACCATGCGATCTCGATTTCATCCGCACCGCTCATCAGCATTCTCGATGCGGACGACTTTTTTTTCAAAGGCCGTTTTGCCGCCATGCTGGAAAATGACGACTGGGATCTGGTGGCCGACAATATCGCCTTCATCCAGCAATCGGTTCCGGGCGCGTCGTCCATGCAGCCGGCCCGCTTCGAACCACAGGCCCGGTTTCTGTCGCTGACGGAGTTCGTGGAAGGCAATATTTCCAGACCCGGCGTGGAACGCGGGGAAACCGGCTTTCTGAAACCGGTGATCCGCCGCGCCTTTCTGGACAAACATGCGTTGCGGTACGACGAGCGTCTGCGTCTCGGCGAAGACTACGAACTTTATACCCGCGCGCTTGCCGCCGGTGCCCGTTACAAGGTCATCCGTCATTGCGGTTACGGGGCGATTGTCCGCGGCAATTCGTTGAGCGGCCGTCACAGCACGGAAGATCTTCGCCGTTTATACGAAGCGGACAGGGACATTCTCACCAGCTGCAAGCTGTCGGCCAGCGAGACGGCGATCCTGCTCGAGCACGAAAAACACATCCGCGCGAAATTCGAGCTTCGCCATTTTCTCGATGCGAAAAAGCAGAAAGGGATGGGCGGCGCGTTGAGCCACGCTCTTGCGCGCCTGCCTGCCCTGCCGGCCATCACGCGCGGCATCTGGACCGACAAGACCGCCCGTTTTCGCAAACCGGCGCCGGTTCGGGATATTCGTTATCTGCTGGACGGTACGCCGGTTTCCTGAGGGAAAACCTCCAGCGGCGAGGATGATAGCAAGTTCGATATTCTCTCATTCGTCATGCCGGACTAGATCCGGCATCCAGTCATGGCGCGTCTGCGCCATGAAGAGAGTCTTTTGCGATCAAGGACTTGAGCGCGCTGGACCCCGGACCCAGGCCGGGGTGACTGTGTCCGAAATTGCTGAGGCAACCCGCCCTCAGAGATAATCGCGTTTGACCGTTTCCAGAACAGCGGAAAAACGCTCCTTGCGTTCCTCCAGCCTGCCATCCGGGCTGAGACGCGGTTCGGCACGGCTTGCCTGCCACAGCGCCAGCGTGGAAGGTGCTGCCAGCACTTGCTTGGCCAGTTTGCGCAGCGACAGGGATTGGCTTGCCTGCGGCCGCACCAGCACATCGCCCTCATGCGCCGGACCGGATCCAGCCTCGGCAATGACGGGGGCTGGCGGCGGCGGGAAGCTCATACCCCAGAAACGCGACCCCTTTTTCGCCGCCTCGGCGCGGGTGGAAACTGGCACGTAACGCGGCTGATACTCCACACCGACCGTGCCTGCCCAATCGCTCCACTTGAAACTGTTGATCGAGGGAGATGTGCTCACCGCCACCCATGGCACGCGGAACGCATCGGCAAGAATGGCGCCATGCATGGATTCGGCCACGATAAATTCAGATTGGGCGATGGCGCGGATGACCGACATCGCCTCGCCGCGCGGGTCGAGATAGGTTAGTCCCGCCGGTTCGCAAACCGTTTCCCACATGCCGAATTCCGCCGATTCCCAATGGGGAACGAAGGTTTTCTTGTAGAGTTTCTGCAGGCCTTTGAACTCCGGCATCTCGGTCACCATCACGGCGGGATCGACAATGCCCTTTTCGGGAGAAAGTCCCAATTTGGCTGCGGTTTTTTCGCCGCGCACGCAGCGAATGTCCCAAAATCCGGTGCTTGTATCCGGCACCGCGCCGTAGCCATAACCGCTGCCGATCACAAGCTTGCGCTGCTTTGCGGGCAACAATGTATCATTGAGAACCGTGCCGACACCGACGAGCATCACATCGTCATGCACGTCCCGCAGCCCGGGCAGCAGAAAGTCCCACAGCCACAGATTGAGATCGTCGCCAAAATTTCCGTGATGCGATTCCCAGTGGTAAGGTTTCATGAAGTCACTCCTGGGTGAAAAACATATAAATTCTTGCAGGCAAGAATTCGATCATCTTGTCCGCACTATTTTGCCTGCGCCGAGCTCAAAAGCCGCTCGCAGGAGTGCCGGATCGCGCATCGCCCACTTCAGCAGCAGTCCGAATTCGGGCACCTTGCGCCGTTTCAGATTGCCCGCCTGGCTCCAGAGCGCCTGTTTGCGCGCCGTATTTTTATAGGAAGCGATCGAGGCCACATCGTCCGGCCGCCGCGAAAATCGCCCCTCCAGCGTATCGAGCGCAACCCAGGTATTGAACTGCTGGCGCAGGAATTCCGGCGAGGTATTGTCGATGCTGTGGAAGATATTGACGCCCATTCCGCGCATGGCACCGGCATCGTCACACAGAAGCGTGCGCTTGGATGCGAGGATGGAATCGCAGAAAAACAGCACATCTTCCGCCGCAAGCCGGAGCGCCGGATCGAAGCGTATCTTTTCAAAAAGCGGGCGGCCGATCACCATGCAGGAGAGATGCAAGAAGCTCCAGTTGCGCAGCATCACGCTCGCCAGATCCGGCAGCTCGATCACCAGAGGCCGCTCGGAAAGCCTTGCGGCGCCCTCGTTCTTCTCCAGCTCGGAAATGGCGAAATGATAATAAAATTCGTCACTTGCCTGCATGGATGCCCAATAGCACTCACCGCCAAATGTCTTCAGCGCGAAGGCCGCATTCTGGAGATGATCGGGCGTCCAGATGTCGTCCGAGTCAAGAAATGCGACGTAATCGCTGCCAGCAGGAACGTGGTCGAGACCGGTATTGCGCGCACCACCCGGCCCGCCATTGGCCTGCTTAATGACGAGAATCCGCTCTTTCTGCGCTTGCGAAAGTTCTGCAAGCTCATTGTCTATCGGATATGGCGATTCGTCATCGACGATGACAAGATCGAAATCCTGGTAAGTCTGCGCAAAAACCGATGCGAGCGCACGTCCAAGAATTCCGTGCTGCTTTTGGTAATAGGGAATGACGACAGTAAATCTTGCCATTGTTTCGCCCCTTGCGTTGATCAAGAAGTGTCGGGCCCGATCCTAAAAGCGGCCCCGATGGTATCGGCAACTCCCCACCGGCGTTCCTCCCCGCCGGCCTCCAGAAACAGGATGCTTGTATGCCCCCAGCTCCAAATGTAAAGACCATCACCACGAATGTCGGCTGGAGCGTCTTGTCTAAGACAGGGACATTCGGGCTTAAATTTGTCACCGTTCCCATTCTTGCACGACTGCTGACACCGGAAGAATTTGGTGTGGTTGCAGTCGGCTTAACGGTTGTACAATTCCTGACCATGATAGCCGGAGCGGGGCTGACCTCGGCGCTGATCGTCGAGAAAGAAGAGGATATGGATACAATCCATACCGTTTTCTGGGCAAATCTGGCGATTTCCTGCACCATGGCCGCTGCGCTCTACATTTTCGCGGAGTTCTTCGGTGGGCTTCTGGGTGCGGTGGAAAGTGCCTATCTGCTGCGTATCATGGCCTTTCTCATTCCGTTGCAACTTGCGGGTGATGTCGCCTATTCACTGCTTGCCCGGCGCATGAACTTCAGCCAGGATGCGCTGTGGAGCATGGCGTCTGAAAGCATCGCGGCGGTTGTCGCCGTGGCTATGGCGCTTCTCGGCTTCGGCGTCTGGGCGCTCATCATCCAGCTTTTCGCCGCCGCACTCATCAGGCTTGTCGGGCTATATGCCGTTTCCCGCTATTGCCCGCGTTTCGTCATGAAACCGCGCCGTCTGGTGCCGCTTCTCGGTTTCAGCTCCGGCCTGATGGGATCGGAAATCGCCAATTTCGTCACCTTCCAGTCGCCGATGGTGGTGATCGCCCGGCATCTCGGCCTTGCCGATGCGGGCGCCTATTCCGCCTCCAACCGTTTTGCCAGCATTCCCAATCAGGTCGTGCTGTCGGCCGTCATGGGCGTGCTGTTTCCCGCCTTCAGCCGTATGATGGACGATCCGCAGCGCCGGCGTGATGCCCTGATGTTCAGCACGCAGGTTCTGACCGTCCTGCTTGCGCCGATGATGTTCGGCCTCTGGGCGGTGGCCGAACCGGCCATGCTGGTGATTTTCGGGCAGAACTGGGCTTATGCCTGGCCGGTTCTCGGTCTCCTTGCCCTCTCGAAAGCCATTCTGACCCCATGCAGCACCTTTATCCCCTATCTCAAGGGTGCCGGCTATGGGCGTGTTCTGTTCTGGTCGGCCACGATCCGCGCCATCGTCACCACAGTTGCCGTCTGGGCTGCAGCCGTCTACGGCAGCCTGATCGACGCGATGATTTGGCTCTGCATCGTCAATGCGGTGACGCTGGTTGCCTACTCATGGGCGGTGTTCAAGGCAAGCGATACACCCTTTCTCAGCGGCCTCTATGTCAGCAGCAGACCGATGATTGCAGCGCTGGTCATGGCCGTTTCGGTGCGTTACCTGCTTCACATCATTGCCGAACGCATCCCCAGCGCAACGCTTCAGGTGCTCGTTGGCGCCGCAGTCGGCGGCGTCATCTATGCGGCGCTGATTTTGCTGACCGAACGCGCCCTGCTTGGAAAAATCCTCGGGATGGTTAAATCGCGGCGAATGCGTGAAAACGCAACCCAAGGTTAGTGTCTCGTAACCGAAAGCGCCTCATTTCGGCCGTCAACAGGTCTCACCCGTCACGGATATGTGTTTCGTGACGGCATGGCAAAGCCATTTTTTTGCGGTGCAATATCGCGTACAATGATAATATCGCTTCCTTTGGCGATTTTTAGTGACGACTTAAATCTAGAAAAAATTAAATATTTTCAGTTGCTTAATTTTTTAAAGTCGCACGGAATGCCGGAACGCCAGACAATCACCCGCAATATCTAAGCTTGTGTTTTTCCCGCGTCGCCACATTTTACCCTAAAGTCGAAACCAGACTTACGAGTGCGGGCTTAAGTTCGCTCTGGTTGCAACGCGGCGTGGGTGGACGCCGCCCAATAGGGGTGACTGATGTGACTGTCGATCAGAACCTATCCTCCCGTATCAATTTGATGCGTATATTGCTGATCTCTGGAATCGTGTTCGTCCATGTGCCGCACGATGCCGAAACCAGCCCTTTTCTTGGCCTTTACGGCTTCTTCGACTGGCTGCGTGTTTTTCTGGGCGACGCCCTGTTTCGCATCGGTGTGCCCTGTCTCAGCGCGATATCCGGCTATCTGCTGTTTCGTCGCGGCATGAGCGGGTTCGATTATCCGGCGACGATCCGTTCGAAGTCGAAAACGGTGCTGCTGCCCTTCCTGCTGTGGAATGGCGCGTTGTTTGCCGCAATTTTGCTTATCCAGCTGTTTGACGTTGGTGTGGGTTATTTCCCGGACCTCTGGAACGCCAGCCCGCGTGAAATCATCAGCCATGGCACGGCGCTCGAAGAACTGCCGGTAAACGTGCCGCTTTATTTCCTGCGCGACCTGTTCGTCTGCATCCTGCTGTCGCCGGTGCTCGCATTTCTCATGCGCCGCTTTGCGCTGCCAACGCTCGCTATCCTGCTCTTCATAACCGCCATGCCTGATCTGACGATCTTCATAGTCCAGAAGAAATCGATCCTGTTCAGCTTCTCACTGGGCATCGCACTTGCGCTGCACCGCGTCGATGTCAAGGCACTCGATCCCTACGCCTTCCCGATCATGGCGCTGACCTTTGTCGCTGCGGCCATGCTGGCAACAGGCCTCTATTTCACCGGCCCGGAGTTTACCTTCTGGCTGAACATGTCTCGCAATTTGCTCGCTGTTTTCGGCGCGCTCGGTTTCTGGGCGTCGTCGGCGCTTTTGATCCGCAGCAGGCTCGGCAAGCGGCTTTCCGAAACCGGAAGCCTCAGCTTCTGGATATTCTGCGCTCACTATCCGTTGCTCGTCATCATGTGGATGGTCTGGAACAAGGGCGGACCCGATTTCTACCCCGCCTTCTATGTCATCGCCACGCTGTCCGCCTTTGTCATTCTGGTGGTGAGCAATGCACAAACCCGCAAATACCTGCCGGCCGTCTATGCCGTGCTGACCGGAAGCCGGAACGGCAAACGCAAGACAACGTCCGAATTCGCTGCAAAACGGGCCTCCATGATCGGCCCGCCCACATCCGAAACACTTTATTCGCAACGACAGAGGTGAACCAATGACAACATTTGTCACCCGCGTTCAGACACGCATTCTTCTCGCCGCCGCCCTGCTGGCGACACCCTTCACGACACCGAGCCAGGCACAAGAAGGCAACGGTGCATCCTTCATCGAGAATTTCGATCAGATGGACCGGTCGTTCTGGTACGTCTCCGACGGCTGGAACAACGGTGCGCATCAGAACTGCACCTGGTCGAAGAAACTGGCCACGGTGGAAAACGGCCAGCTGACGCTTGGTTTTGAGGAAGCAAAGTCCGGCGACCGCAACTTCGCCTGCGGTGAAATCCAGACCAAGGGGCGTTATCGCTACGGCACCTATGAAGCACGGATGAAAGCCGCTACCGGCTCCGGATTGAACTCCGCCTTCTTCACCTATATCGGCCCGACCGACAAAAAGCCCCATGATGAAATCGACTTCGAGGTTTTGGGCAAGAATACGGGCAAGGTACAGCTGAACCAGTATATTTCCGCCAAGGGCGGCAATGAGAAACTGGTGCCGGTAGAAGGCGGAGCTGATGCTGGCTTCAACGATTACGCCTTCGTGTGGGAGCCTCAGCGCCTGCGTTACTACGTCAACGGCAAGCTCGTTCACGAAGTCACGGATGAGACCAAGATTCCGCAGAATGCCCAGAAGATTTTCTTCAGCCTGTGGGGAACCGACACGTTGAAGGACTGGATGGGTGCCTTTTCCTATTCCGGCGCAACACAGATGATTGTTGACCGCTTCGCCTTCACGGCGCTCGGCGACAAATGCCAGTTTCCCGAATCCATCGCCTGCGCCCTTAACTGATTGCTTTTTTAAACCTGAGCCTCGGCGTCCTTGACGTATGAAACCAACCGGAACCCATGCATGATCCATGTTCTTTATCTCGCGCATGATCTGTCGGACCCCGCCATTCGCCGGCGGGTGTTGACCTTGCTTGCGGGCGGCGCGCGGGTCACGCTGGCGGGCTTCCGGCGCGGACAGAACCGGCTTGCAGAGATCGAGGGCGTGGTGCCGGTCATTCTCGGAGAAACCGCCGATGGGCGGTTTCTTCAGCGCATGGCAGCCGTCGCCAAAGCCAGCCTCTCGCTCGGCAAAACATTACGCGGCATCCCCATGCCCGACGTCATTCTTGCCAGAAACCTGGAAATGCTGGCTCTCGCAAAACGGGCCATGTCGCTTTACGACCGCCAGCCGGCACTGGTTTACGAATGTCTCGACATTCACCGCCTGCTTCTCAATGAGGGCAAGCCGGGGCAGCTTCTCAATGCGGCCCAGCGCTATTTCGCCCGGGATGCCAAGCTGCTGGTGACGAGTTCTCCAGCTTTCGTCGAGCATTATTTCAAACCCGTTTCCGGCCTGAACCTTCCCGTGCTGTTGCAGGAAAACAGGGTGCTGGCGCTTGATGCCGCTGTAGCAGCCACCCCACAACCGCGCCCACCTGCCCCCGGCGAACCGTGGAAAATCGGCTGGTTTGGGGCGCTTCGCTGCCGCAAATCGCTCGAAATCCTCGCCGATTTTGCAAGGCGCATGGATGGCAAGGTCGAAATCATCCTGCGCGGCCGGCCGGCCTATTCGGAATTTGCGGATTTCGATGGTTTCGTGGCTGCCGCGCCGCATGTGCATTTCCACGGGGCCTACAAAAACCCTGAAGATCTGGCCACCATCTATAATGAAGTGCAGTTCACCTGGGCGATCGACTTCTTCGAGGAAGGCCAGAATTCAAGCTGGCTGCTGCCCAATCGGCTCTATGAGGGATGCCTTTACGGCACCCTGCCGATTGCACTTGCAGGCACGGAAACGGCTCGTTTCATCGAAAAGCGCAATATCGGTTTTGTTCTGCAAAATGCCGGTGCAGATGATCTGGCCGCTCTTTTCAACACTATGACTCCACAAACGTATACGGACGCCTTCGACGCCCTCTCGGCACTCGATAAGAAACAATGGCTGACCGACCGCGACGATTGCCGTCAGCTGGTCCAGCAATTGTCCTCTCTTACAAAATCCGCTTCCGGCCATGCCCGTGAAGCTGCGTTTTCACCCGTGTAGTGCGTAGGGGGCAAATCATGGAAGGTCTTGGTCATTCCGGCATCAGAACTCTGATCGTCATTCCCTGCCTCAACGAGGCAAAGACGATCGAGGCGTTGCTGCGAAAATTCACCGGCGCGATGGATGGGCGTATTTTCCGCATCGTTGTTGCCGATGGCGGCAGCACGGACGGCACGCGCGACATCGTTTCCGCCTTCGCCGTAACGGATGACCGCGTTACGCTCCTTCCCAATCCCAAGCGCATCCAGAGCGCCGGCATAAACCTGGCCGTATCCACTTTCGGCGAGGATTTCGACTACCTCATCCGCATCGACGCCCATGGCGATTATCCGGATGATTATTGCCAGCGGCTGATTGAAGACGCGGATCGCACCGGCGCGGATTCCGTCGTGGTCGCCATGGATACGGTCGGGCACGGCCTGTTCCAGAAGGCGACGGCGATTGCGCAGAATTCCAAACTCGGCAATGGCGGCTCAAAGCACCGCGAAGGCGCCAAGGGACACTGGATCGACCATGGCCACCACGCGTTGATGCGGATCGCCGCCTTCGACGCGGTCGGTGGTTACGATGAAAGCTTCAGCCACAACGAGGATGCCGAACTGGATTTCCGGCTGCGCAAATCCGGTTTCCGTATCTGGATGACCGACAAGACCCGCATGACCTATTATCCGCGCGCTAGCGTCATGCCTCTGTTCAGGCAATATCTCGCCTATGGCCGTGGCCGGGCAAAGAACCTGCTGAAACATCGCTCGATCCCGAAGATCCGTCAGATGATTCCGCTGGCTGTCCTGCCGGTCTTCGTGCTTGCCCTGCTGTCGCTTGTGCATTGGGCAGCACTTATTCCGCTTGGCCTCTGGATCGCCGCATGTGTGGGTTATGGCTTGTGGATGGCAATAGGTCAGAAAAACCCATACGGCCCGCTCGCCGCCTTTTCCGCAATGGTGATGCATCTGGCGTGGTCCACCGGCTTCTGGCTGGAACTCCTGAAATTCCGGGGAAAAAAGGCTGTCTCATGACCGACCTCATCGTCACCGAACCACACAATTCAAAGACCGTCGATATCGGCATCTGTACCTACAGACGTCCGGCGCTGGTCGCCACACTTCTGTCACTGTTCGAACTGGAAGTGCCCGAAGGCGTGACAGTTCGCCTGATCGTTGCCGACAATGATGAGGAACCAAGTGCCAAGGCAAGTGTGGATCGGCTGCGCGAAACTTCGCCTTTCGAGATCGCCTATGTCCATTGCCCGAAATCGAATATCTCGATTGCCCGCAACGCCTGCCTCTCTGAGAGCCGGGCGGACTATCTGGCCTTTATCGACGATGATGAGACCGCCCCGCCGCACTGGCTGGCCGCACTTATGGAAAAGGCAGGCGAAACCGGCGCGGATGTCGTTCTTGGCCCAGTGACGGCGGTTTACCGTGAGAATGCGCCGGGCTGGATGAAACGTGGCGATTTTCACTCGACCGTGCCCGTCTGGGTGAATGGCGAGATCATCACCGGCTACACCTGCAACACGCTTCTCAAGATGGACGCCCCATCGGTAAAGGACCGGCGTTTTGCGCTGGCGCTCGGCCAGAGCGGCGGTGAGGACACGCATTTCTTCTCGCATCTCCATGCTTCGGGCGGTCGCATCGTCTTTGCGCAAAAGGCCGTGCTCTCCGAGCCGGTGCCGGAAAACCGCGCCCGTTTCATGTGGCTTGCCAAACGTCGCTTCCGCTCCGGCCAGACCCATGGCCGTGTGCTTGCCGAAAAGAAACCCGGCGCAAGACGCGTGATGCAGGTGCTGAAGGCAGGATCGAAAGTTCTCTATTGCGCCGTCTTTGCCGCGCTGAACGGTTTCAACGCCGTGCGCCGCAACCGCTATGCCCTGCGCGGCGCCTTGCATCTCGGCTCGGTAAGCGGCGCCTTCGGAGTGCGCGAAATCCGCCAATACGGCGCGGTGGAGGCAACCTGATGGAGAACCTTAACCCTCAGCCCGATATCAGCTTCGTCATTGCCGCCTATAATGCCGCAGAGACGATCGAAGCCGCCATTCAAAGTGCGCTTGAACAGCAGGGCGTGACACTGGAGGTGATCGTCGTGGACGACCGCTCCGCCGACGAGACGATCTCGCTCGTCGAGGCCATTGCGGCCAACGATCCGCGTGTCCGGCTGCTTGCGCTTGAACAGAACCTCGGACCGGGAGGCGCGCGCAATGCCGGTATCGACGCAGCAACCGGACGCTTTATCGCAGTTCTCGATTCGGACGACGTCATCCGCCCCGACCGTTCCGCCTGCATGATGTGCCGGGCAGATGCGGCCAATGCGGTGATCGCTGTCGACAATCTCGATGTCGCCTATACGGACGGCAGGCCGATGGAAACGATGTTCGCAGAGGAGTTTCTGGAGGAAAGACCCGTCCTTACCCTTGAGGACTTCATTTCCTCCAACATCCTTTTCCGCTCCACCTTCAACTTCGGCTACATGAAGCCGATGTTCCGGCGCGATTTCCTAAATAGCGAGGGATTGCGTTTTCGCGAGGACATCCGCATCGGCGAGGATTACATCCTGCTTGCCTCGGCGCTTGCCGCCGGCGGCCTTTGCGTCATCGAGCCGAAACCGGGCTACATCTATAATATTCGCGAGGGTTCGATCTCGCGCGTCCTCGAAATCCACCACGTCGAAGGAATGATGCGGGCGGACCAGGAGTTTCTGAGCCACTACGCGCTGTTGCCCGCCGCCATGGATGCGCAGCAGGCCAGAAGCCGTAGCCTGCAACTGGCCCGTAACTTCCTGACATTGGTGGAAGACATCAAGCGCCGCTCGATTATCGGCGCGCTGAAGACAACGATCAGAGATCCCGCCGTGCTGGGGCATTTGAGAATGCCCATTGCCGTGCGGCTGAAGAGGTTGCGGAACGCGATGTTTGCGCCCGCGGCAAATACTGGGGTGAAAAGGCAGATTTCGTAAAATTTGTGAGCGGACAAATCTGTACGCGAAAAATCTGCAAGCGGACTGGGGACAGATCAAACCTTGATGAAGGAGAACGCGATGGACCTGAACAAAACTGTCAGAAAAGCCGTCATTCCCGTAGCCGGCAACGGCACGCGGTTTTTGCCCGCCACCAAGGCGATGCCGAAGGAAATGCTCACGATCGTCGACCGGCCGGTCGTGCAATATGCCGTCGATGAGGCCATGCAGGCCGGCATCGAGCACATTATTTTCGTAACCAGCCGTAACAAGACCGCCATCGAAGACTATTTCGACAGCGCGCCCGAGCTTATCAACACGCTCACCCGCTCCGGCAAGACGGTGCAGGTGCTGCAGCTTGAAAAGATGCTGCCAGTCGCAGGCACAGTCAGCTACACCCGCCAGCAGGTGCCGCTCGGCCTCGGCCACGCGGTTTGGTGCGCGCGCGAACTGGTGGGCAAGGAGCCTTTTGCGCTGCTTTTGCCTGATATGGTTTCCTATGGCGCACGCGGCTGCATTGCCGGGTTGATGGAACTCTACGACGAAGTCGGCGGCAATATCCTCGGTGTTGAGGAATGCCTGCCGGAAGAAGTGTCATCCTACGGCGTCGTTGGTGTCGGCCAGAAGGTCAATCACGGCTTTGCGGTGACCGAAATGGTCGAGAAGCCGGAACCATCCAGGGCGCCTTCGAATTATTATCTCAACGGCCGTTATATTCTGCAGCCGGAAATCTTCGACATTCTCGCCAAACAGGAGCGTGGCGCGGGCAACGAAATCCAGCTGACTGACGGCATGAAGCGGCTCGCTGAGAAGCAGGCCTTCCATGCGCAGAAGTACAGCGGTCGCACATTCGACTGCGGCAGCAAGCAGGGCTTCATCGCCGCCAATGTCGCTTTCTCGCTGATGCGTGCCGACATGGAGGCGCAGGTTCTCGCTTCCGTCAAGGAACTCGTCGCAAACCATGAAAGCCGCGTTCAGGCGGCCTGACTTTAATCGTGCTGCCGGGGAGGCGGTCGGCACATCAATAACGGGGGGCGGGAAGCCGAGCGTTGCTCGGCTTCCCGCGTACCATTTTTAATTCACAAGGTAGGTCCATGCACCACAAGACCTTTAAATCCAGCATCGGTTTTCCGGATCCCGGCAAGGATGCCGACACATTTATTGACCTCGATCGCCTCTGGGCAGCCGTGGTGCGCCGCGCCAATGTCATTGCCGCCTCGGTCATCGCCGCTGTGGTTCTGGCCGGCCTTTATCTGGTGCTTGCAACCCCCGTTTACACCGCGATGACTCAGGTGCTTCTGGATGAAAGCCTTTCCCGTTACGCGGAAGAGGAATCGCCGGTACCTGCCGCCCAGATCGTCGACAACCGTATCGCCAGTGCTGTGGAAATTCTGAAATCCAAGGAAATGGCGCTGACCGTGGTCGACAAGGCCAAGCTCGACGAGAACGACACCATCGTCAATCCGTCGCTGTCGCCGGTCGATCTCGTGAAATCTTCCGTGCGCGGTATCGTCGATCTCATCCTGCCCGGAGATCCGCCGGCCTCCGAAGCGGCAATCCGCGCCGGACGCCGCGAAAAGGCAGCCGCCGTGCTGCAACAATCGCTGATCGTAGAGCGTGTCGGCCGCAGTTCGGTCATCGCCATTTCCACCCGTTCGACGGATCGGCAGCTTGCCGCGCTCATCGCCAAGACCTATGCGCAGGCCTATCTGACCGAACAGCTGAACGCCAATTTCGACGCCAGCGAGCGCGCTTCTGTGTGGCTTCAGGAGCGCATGAGCGACCTGAACCAGCGTGCGCAGGCCGCCCAGCTTGCCGTCGAAAAATTCAAGACGGACAATAATATCGTTTCTTCGCGCGGCGAGCTCATGTCGGAAGGCCAGTTGGCCGATCTCAACGGCCAGCTGATTGCCGCGCAGGCGGATGTCGCGACGGCTGCTGCACGTTATGGCCAGTACAAATCCATCATCGACCGGGGACCGGATGCAGCGGTTGACAATGCAGTCGTTTCCGCACGGGATGCCGATAACTCGGTCATTCAGGACCTTCGCAAGCGCTACATCACGATCTCTGACCGATTGCAGGGCGTCGTCCAGCAATTCGGCGCCGACCACCCTCAGGCGGTAGCGCTGGAGAGTGAGAAGAAAGAAATTGCAAGGCAGATATTCCAGGAACTGCAGCAGGTTACGGGCAGCCTGAAGAACGAATACGACGTCTCCAATTCCCGTGTGCAATCGCTTCGCGACAATATCGACCGCGTGGCGGGCCGCAATTCGCAAGCCAATATCACTATGGTGCAATTGCGTGAGCTGGAGCAGCGGGCAACCGCTCTGCGCACACTCTACCAGTCCTACCTCGGCCGCTTCGAAGAAGCATCCCAGAAGCAGTCGCTGCCGATCGCCAAGGCCCGCATCATCTCCGAAGCGGGTCTGCCGACAGCTCCGTCCAGCCCGAAAAAGACGATGACCATGGCGCTTTCCGTCATTCTCGGCCTTATGCTGGGCGGCGGCATCGCAGCGCTTCTTGAGTTCCGGGATCGCTTTTTCCACACCGGCAACGATGTGCGCGACAATCTGCGCATGCGTTTTCTGGGCTACCTGCCCTTTATCGGGGAACGGGGTGCAGAAACCGCAAAGTCGGGTACCCCTGCCGCCACCCCCGGCAGCGAGAGCACGACCATCGACGAAAACGGTCAGGTCTCGTTCCAGAAAATGCTGCGCCTTGCCGTCGACAGCCCGCGCTCAAGCTTTGCCGAGACGCTGCGCAACGTGAAGCTGACGGCTGATGTCGTTATCCAGGAACGCCAGTGCCGGGTAATCGGCGTCATCTCATGCCTGCCGAACGAGGGTAAATCGGTCGTGGCGCTCAATCTCGCCGGTCTGATCGCCTCCACCGGCAAGCGCACGCTTGTGGTGGATGCCGACATCCGCAACCCCGGCCTCAGCCGCATGCTGACAACGCGGCAATCCGCCGGTCTGGTGGAGGTCGTGCTTGACGAGATACCGTGGACGCAGGCAGTGAAGGTCGATACCCGCACGAAAATGGGCATCCTGCCGGTTTCCACCAGCAACCAGTTTGCCCATTCAAGCGAGCTTCTTGCCTCCTCCGGCATGCGCAAATTCATCGAATCGGCGCGTGAGGCCTGCGACTACATCATTGTCGACCTTGCACCCGTCGTTCCCGTCATCGACGCTAAAGCCTTCGCACCGCAGGTCGATGGTTTCGTCTTCGTTACGGAATGGGGCAAGACGCCGATCCAGATGGTGCAGAACCTGATGGCCAACGAACCGCAGATTGCCAACAAGACGTTGGGGATCGTGCTCAACAAGACCGATATGACGGAATTGCAGCGTTATGCAGGCCCCGGTGGTTCTGAGCACTATCACGAGACATTCGCGGCCTATTACGGCGACGCCAAACCGCCGGTGAAGGAAAACGCCTGAATGGTGTAGCGGCCCGGTGCAAACCGGGCCGCTTTTTTTTTGCAGCTCAAATTTTGCTATCCAGCCTATGGCGTTGCCCGCAAAATTACGCATTGATGGCGACCAACCAATCGCCAGCAAGCAGGACCAGTTTCATGCCATCACCCATCGCCCTTGTTTCGCGGATGAATGCGCAAGCGGAAGCCATCTGGAAGCAAGCGCTTCGCGACGCCATGCCGGAAGAGGAAATCCTCTCCTTTTCCGAATTAAGCGGGGAGCAGAAACGCGCGGTGGACTTCGCCATCGTCGCCAATCCCGATCCAGCCGATATTGCAGCCTTGCCGGGTCTTTCGTGGATTCACAGCCTGTGGGCGGGTGTCGAACGGCTCGTTCTGGAACTGGGAGACAAGGCGCCGCCGATCGTGCGGCTGAAAGACCCGGAGCTTTCACGCGTGATGGCGGAAGCCGTGCTGGCATGGACATATTACCTGCAACGCGACATGCCGGCCTATCGCGTAAACCAGCAAAAAGCCCTCTGGCAGGAACTCGATTATCGGCATCCGGGCGAGATGACCGTCGGCCTCCTCGGCCTCGGCGCGCTCGGAACGGCTGCGGCGCAACGCCTGCTTCATGCAGGCTTCAACGTTTCCGGCTGGAGCCGCTCGGCCAAGGCAATCGAGGGAGTGGCAACGCTGACGGGCGATGACGGGCTGGGGGACTTGCTGGAAAAAAGCGACATTCTCGTCTGTCTGGTGCCGCTGACCGATGCGACGCGCGGCCTTCTGAATGCCGACCGTCTCGGCGCCATGAAAAAGGGAGTCGCACTCATCAATTTCGCCCGCGGAGCCGTCGTCGTCGCCGATGACCTGATCGCGGCGCTTGATTCCGGCCAGCTTTCGCATGCGGTTCTCGATGTCTTCGAACAGGAGCCGCTACCTCACGCTTCCGCATTCTGGCAGCACCCGAAAGTGACCGTCCTGCCACATATTTCCGCGCCGACAAGCCGGGAAAGTTCAGCGAAAATAGTGGCAGGCAATGTCAAGACATGGCGTGAAACAGGTACGCTGCCGGAAACGGTCGATATGACGCGCGGTTATTGAGACAGGATGGCGGGCGGTTTATTCGCCCGCCATCGTGTTTGCCGTATGGGCCAGTTCGACAGCTGAGACGATCTGCTGTTCGTCATAGGGCTTGGTCAAAAGCACTGCCGTTTCCGGCGCCCCGTTCGGCAGTTGGTTGTCTCCCGTGGCAAACACGATGGCTAGTCCCGGTTTCCGGCGCAATGCCTCAACCGCCAGCTCGCCGCCCTTCATGTCCGGCAGGCCTATGTCGGTAACGAGAACATCGATCTCTTCCGTCTCGATCGCCTTTAGCGCCTGCACAGCATTTCCGGCCTCGACGACGGCAAAGCCGTTATCGGCCAGCATCTCGGTCGAATTCATCCGGATCAACTCGTCATCCTCAACAAGAAGCACGCAAACCGATCTGGTCTCGTCTCCGACGACCTGCGCGGATTCGGGGGTTTTGGAATGACGCGGTGATGATACCGGCCTCGTCTTGGCGAGAGAAACCTGCTTGCGATTGGCGATGACATGGCGGATGCGCCGCGCCAGCGCTTCGCGCGTGTAAGGCTTGGAGAGCAGTTCCACCCCGGAATCCAGCTTGCCGCCATGCACGATGGAGTTTTCCGTATAACCGGATGTGAAGAGAACGGCGAGATTAGGCAACCTTTCCTGCGCCCGGCGCGCCATTTCCCGGCTTTTCAAAGGTCCCGGCATCACCACATCGGTGAAGATTACGTCAATCGGAATGCCGCTTTCGACCACCGTCAAACCAGCCTGCGCATCGCGGGCAGTGAGCACGCGGTAACCGAGATCGCTCAGTGTCTCGACGACGGTGCTGCGCACCTCCTCGTCATCCTCCACCACAAGGATCGTTTCCGTGCCACCCTCGACGGGGCCGGTCGGTATCACCACTTCCCTGTCCTCGTCGGCGGCGGATCGCGGTAGATACATCTTCACCGTCGTGCCCTGCCCCACCTCGCTATAGATGTTGACATGGCCACTGGACTGTTTTGCAAAACCGTAAACCATCGAAAGGCCGAGACCGGTGCCCTTGCCTTCCGGTTTCGTCGAAAAGAACGGCTCGAACACCTTTTCCAGAATGTCCGGCGACATGCCCGATCCGGTATCGGTAACAGCCAGCATGACATATTGCCCCGGCGAGACTTCCGAATGCTTGCGCGCGTAATCGCGATCGAGAACCGCATTGCCGACCTCGATTGTCAGCTTGCCGTGCCCTTCCATGGCATCACGCGCATTGATCGCCAGATTAAGGAGAGCGTTTTCCACCTGGTTGGGGTCGGCATAGGTATTCCACAGGCCGCCGGAGGTGATGACCTCAACCTCGATCGCCTCACCAAGCGAACGGCGCAGGAGATCGTCCATGCCGGTAACGAAGCGGGAGATGTTGATAACGCGCGGTTCCAGCGCCTGACGACGGCCAAAGGCCAGAAGCTGGCTTGCAAGCTTGGCACCGCGATGAACGCCGGCCAGCGCATTTTCCAGCCGCCGTTCGGCACGCTCGTTGCCAATCACGTCCTTTGACAGCAATTGCAGATTGCCCGCGATTACCTGAAGAAGATTGTTGAAATCATGCGCGACGCCACCGGTCAACTGGCCGATGGATTCCATTTTCTGCGCCTGCTGCAACGCTCTTTCGGTCTGGCGGCGCTCGGCGATTTCCGTCTCGACCCGCGCTTCCAGCCCTTCATTCAATTGGCGAAGCTGCTCTTCCGCTCTTATGCGGTGGCGAATCTCGCGTTCCAGATTGCTGGCATGTTCTTTAAGCGTGTTCTCGGCCAGCCGCTGTTCGGTGATATCCGTGTGGACACCCACCCATTCCGCAATATCACCGGAATTGTCGAAAATCGGAACGCCACGGATCGCAAATGTGCGGTAGACGCCGTCATGGCGGCGAACGCGATGCTCCCAAATATAGGTCGCCCGCGCGGAAACGGCTTTTGTCCAGCTTTCCAGCGAATGGTCCCTGTCTTCGGGATGAACCGCTTCGACCCAGCCGAACCCCTGATACTCGTCGAAGCTCTGCCCGGTAAGTGCACCCCACGCAGGCTGCTCACCCAGCATCATGCCGTCGGCGGTATTGGTCCAAAGCACGCCGTGGACCGCATCAACAGCGGCGCGGAAACGGTTATTGCTAAGCACGATTTCGTGCTCGGAACGTTTCCGGTCCTCGATATCGATGATCAGCACATAAATGCCGTCAACCGAACCATCTGCGATATAGCGGGGAACATAACGGATTTCGGCGGCTCGCTTGCTGCCATCCGGTCTGCTGATCACCGTATCCGAAACGATCTTTTCGCCGCCGAGCGCACGATCGAGATAGGCCCTGCGCGAACTGAAGAACGCGTCTCCAACAATTTCCGGAACGCTACGGCCGATCACCTCCTCGGCGCTGCGGCCGAACCACTCCAGATAACCGTCATTGGCGAATTTATAGACATAGTCGCGATCGACATATCCCACCAGGATTGGCAGGGCATTGGTAAGCCGGCTCAGCTCCTTGCGGCTCTGCTCCAGCGCCTCCACGGCCTTCACCTTTTCGGTGTTTTCAAGCACCGTGCACAGGACGCCGTCCACCGCGCCGCCATCATTGTAGATCGGCGTATAGAACAGATCGAAGATCACCTCTTCCGGCTGACCGTGCCGCATCAGCGTCATCGGCTGGTCGCGATAAGCCATGACCTCGCCACGAAAGCCAGCCTCCAGAATGCGGCTGTTCCAGTCCCAGATCTCGGGCCAGATACCTGGCACCGTTCCGCCCAGCGCCCGCGGGTGATAATTGCCGGCAATTTCCGCATAGCCGTCATTGTAGATCATCACATGATCCGCACCCCACATCAGCACCTGCGGAATGGGAGAGTTGACGACGGAATTGGCCTTCTGCCTCAAATTCTGCGGCCAGTCGCTAATCGGACCGAGCGATGTCTTCGACCAGTCGAAGCCACGCACAAGCTCACCCGTTTCACCGCCGCCGATCGGCCATACCGGGGCAGCACGAAGATTGGTCATTCAATATCACCACAAAAAAGAGACGAAATTTTCCGTAGTACAGAACGGAATAAATGTCCAAGAAAACAGAAACTTCTGCTTGTTGTTCACGGCTTTTCAGAAGCGCGACCGGCAAGACTGGGGAATTCGCACGCCGCAAATTTCGCAGAAGCACCCCACAAGCGTGATGATTGATTGACGATTGCCATCCTCAATACGCCAAAAACTGCCGCAAACGGAACGGCAACAAAGTAATTATTAACGCTCAATGCGGGTGCTGGCGGTCGCGGTGCCGTCAGCGCCCGGGTCTTCGCACACCGCGACCAGAGGGAACAAAAATGAAAATACTTTTGGGTGCCACAATTCTTTCCGCCGGCTTCGCCCTTACAGGCGGTGCAGCCTTTGCTGCGGACTGTGGAAACGTCACGATCGCCAGCATGAACTGGCAATCCGCTGAAGTCGCCGCCAATCTCGACAAGATCATTCTGGAAAAGGGTTACGGTTGCAGCGCTGAAATCGTCACAGGCGACACCGTACCGACATTGACCTCCATGGCCGAAAAGGGCCAGCCTGATATCGCGCCGGAGGCCTGGGTCAGCCTGCAGCCGGAAATCGTCAAACAGGGACTTGAGGGCGGCAAGGTCGTGGCGGCCGCCAAGATTCTGTCGGACGGCGCTGTGCAGGGATGGTGGATCCCGAAATATGTCGCCGATGCCAACCCCGATCTCAAGACCATTCCTGATCTCTTCAAACATCCCGAGCTCTTCCCCTCGCCTGAAGACAAGGCAAAGGGCGCCGTCTTCAACGGCCCGCAGGGCTGGGGCGGCACCGTCGTCACCGCCCAGCTTTTCAAGGCTTTTGGTGGTGAAAAGGCCGGCTTCACCCTGGTGGACACCGGTTCCGCCGCAGGTCTCGACGGCTCGGTCGCCAAGGCTTACGAAGCGAAACAGCCGTGGGTAGGCTATTACTGGGCTCCGACCTCGCTGCTCGGCAAATATGAGATGGTGAAGCTCGGCTTCGGCACGGAATATGACTCTGCCGAATGGAAGCGCTGCACCTCGGTTGCCGATTGCGCGGACCCGAAGCCCAATGCATGGCAGGTTGACGACGTGCAGACGCTGGTCAGCAAGACCTTTGCCGACCGCGCCGGCCCGGCCATGGACTATCTGAACAAACGCGCCTGGACCAACGACACCGTCAACAAGCTGATCGCCTGGATGACCGACAATCAGGCAACCGGCGAAGATGGCGCGAAACACTTCCTGAAGGAAAACGAGGCTCTGTGGACGGGCTGGGTTTCCCCCGACGTCGCGCAAAAGGTCAAGGCTGCCCTCTAAAAGGGTGGCACGACATATGTGGTCGACAGCTTGGCCCGCCAATGGCGGCGCCCGGCCGTTTTTAAGTTCCGGAGCGCGGCGGATATTGCCCGCCGGCCCCGGTTCGTCGTGGAGAACAGGATATGGATTGGCTTTTCAAATTTCCGACCATGAATGACGATGCCCTGCGTGCGCTGAAGAAAGTGATCGACGAGGGGTTTCGGGGTTTCACCAGAGCCTATGGCGGCACGATAGAGGGGCTGTTCACACCGCTCCAAAGCTTCCTCATCTGGGCGGAAAGGCTTTTGATCGGCACCCCCTGGCCGGTCGTTATTCTTATTGTCGGCGTACTCGCCTGGTTTGCCAGCCGCAGCGCCACCATTGTTGGACTATGTTGCGGTATTCTCTTTGCCATCGGCTGGTTCGGCATGTGGGAAGACACGATGAAGACGATCTCGATGATCTTCGTCTGCGCCGTGCTCTCGATCGTGATCGGTTTGCCGATTGGCATCGCCATGGCGCGGTCCAACCGCCTGCAGAGTATCGTGAACCCCGTTCTCGACGTCATGCAGACGATGCCGAGTTTCGTCTATCTCATTCCCGTCGTCATGCTGCTCGGCATCGGCCGTGTCCCGGGCGTCATCGCCGTGGTGATCTACGCCATTCCGCCGATGATCCGGCTTACCAATCTCGGCATCCGCATGGTTGACCGGGACGTGCTGGAAGCGGCAGACGCTTACGGTTCCTCGAAGCGCCAGAAGCTTTTCAAGGTGCAGCTGCCGCTTGCACTCCCCACCATCATGGCGGGCATCAACCAGACAATCATGATGGCGCTCGCCATGGTCGTCATCGCCTCCATGATAGGTGTTCAGGGCCTTGGCCAGCCGGTTCTGAAGGCCATCGCCAACCAGTATTTCACGCTCGGTGTGTTCAACGGCCTGGCAATCGTCGGCATCGCCATCATCTTCGACCGCATCAGCCAGGCCTACGGCCTTCGCCTGCAAAAACACCGGGAAGTGGCGCATGGCTAGTCAATCGATCGAAATCCGCAGCCTTTACAAGATTTTCGGCTCCAAGGCGGAGAACTACATCGACGCCGTGAAGGGCGGCATGTCCAAGGCGGAACTGAACGCCAAGCACGGCCATGTGCTCGGCCTAAGCGACATCAACATCACCATGCCGGGCGGGCAGATCACCGTGATCATGGGCCTTTCCGGCTCGGGAAAATCGACGCTGATCCGCCACGTCAACCGCCTGATCGACCCGACAGCGGGAGAAATCCTTTATGGCGGAACGGATGTCTGTCGCCTCAACGAAGCGGAACTTCTGGAATTCCGCCGCCACAAGACGGCGATGGTATTCCAGAAATTCGGCCTGCTGCCGCACCGCAACGTGCTGCAAAACGTCGTCTATGGCCTTGAGGTGCAGGGCGTCGACAAGGGCGAGCGGGAAGAAAAAGCCGACGTCTGGATCAAGCGGGTGGGGCTGGAAGGCTTTTCGAGCCATTATCCGAACCAGCTTTCAGGCGGCATGCAGCAGCGCGTGGGTCTCGCCCGCGCGCTGACCAACAACGCCGAAATCCTGCTGATGGACGAGGCCTATTCGGCACTTGATCCACTCATCCGCGTCGACATGCAGACAGTGCTGCTGGAATTGCAGAAAGAGCTGAAGAAAACCGTCGTCTTCATCACCCACGATCTGGATGAGGCTCTTCGGCTGGGAGACAAGATCGCCATTCTGCGCGACGGCGAGATCATCCAGCAGGGTACGGCCGCCGAAATTGTCATGAGTCCGGCAGACAGCTATATCGAAGCCTTCGTGGAAGAGGTCAACCGTGGCCGGGTCATTCGTCTCGGCGCCATCGTCCAGCCGGAGTTTTCCGGCCAGTCGCGTCTTCAGCTCGATGCGGACATGACCGTCGAGGAAGGCTTGCGCGCGCTCGTCAGGGAGGATGTCGGCAGTGCCATCATCATCGGCGAAAACGGCAAGTCACTCGGCTCCGTCACCACGGATGCCATCATGCGCTGCCTCGTCAGGACCACGCCAAGCGCGGAAAAAAAACTGGCCGAGGCCGGTTAGGCCAAGCCGTCGAGCCATTTGGTCATGCCCCTGGCGGCGGCCTTGCCAGTGGCAAAACAGGCGGTCAGCAGATAACCGCCGGTCGGCGCCTCCCAGTCCAGCATTTCCCCGGCAGCAAAAATGCCGGGGAGTTTTTTCAGCATGTAGTTCTCATCGATACCTTGCCAGTCAACGCCCCCAGCCGATGAAATCGCCTCGGCAATCGGTCTCGTCCGTGCAAGCGGTATCTCCGCATGTTTGATTCTTGCGGCGACCAGATCATCCGGCATCGCCGAGATATCGTGAAAGATTTCCCGCAGAAGTCCGACCTTGACGGCGGAGAGGCCCACGGCCTTCCGCAACCGGTTTGCAAAACTCTCCTTGCGGCCAAGCTTTGCCAGATCCCGGCCAAGGCGCTCCACGGTACGTCCCGGCGCCAGATCGACAGCGAGTGTCGCCTTTCCCGTGTGTTCCAGCTGGTCGCGAAGTGCGGCGGAATGGGCATAGATGACGCTGCCCTCAATGCCGTGCTGCGTCACCACGAACTCACCCTGAAACGCTCCGGCCGGGGAAATGGTGGTGACGGATTTCAACGCCTCACCGGCAAAACGCTGCCGGAAGACATCGCTCCAATCGACATCAAAGCCACAATTGGCGGGGCGGAAAGGGTTAAGCTCCACGCCTTCAGCCGCGAGTGCCGGCACCCATGCCGCATCCGAACCCAGACGCGGCCAGCTTGCGCCGCCGAGCGCCAGAAGAACGGCATCGGCCTTCATGAAGACATCGCCCTCCGGTGTCGCGAAAACCAGCCCGTCTGCGGAAAAACCCATCCAGCGATGCCGCGTCTTGATGATAACGCCGTGTGCCTCCAGCCGGGCAAGCCATGCCCGCAACAGCGGCGAGGCCTTCATGACCGTCGGAAACACCCGACCTGACGTGCCGACGAAGGTCTCCTGCCCCAGACCTTGCGCCCAGTGACGCAGCGCGCCGGGCGTGAAATCATCGAGGGCGGCGCGCAGCTTTTGCTCCGCGTCGCCAAAACGGTGGAGGAAAATGTCGTAGTCTTCGGCATGGGTGATGTTGAGACCGGATTTTCCGGCCATCAGCAATTTGCGCGCGACGGTCGGCATGGCCTCGAACACCGTTACGGCATGGCCAGCCGCAGACAGCACTTCGGCCGCCATCAGGCCCGCTGGCCCGCCGCCGACAATCGCGACCTGCCTTGCCTTCTTCAAAACCCGCTCCATCGCATCTTCGCCATTGTGGCCTTATACCGATTTCCGCGCGCGAATATATGCGATATTGAAGCGCGCATGTTCACGCTCGACCGACCCGTCACCTTTTCGCAGGATATCAAGAAAAGCCGCTTCATTGCCTTTGCAGCACCTGTCACTGGCGAGGAGGATGCGAAAAGCTTCCTTGCGGCGCATTCTGACTTCGACGCAAACCACAATTGCTGGGCATGGCGAACCGGCCAGACCTATCGTTTCAGTGACGACGGCGAGCCTTCCGGCACGGCGGGAAAGCCAATCCTTCAGGCTATCGACGGTCAGGCCCTGGACAATGTCGCGGTCCTCGTCATCCGCTGGTTCGGCGGCATTCTGCTCGGCAGCGGCGGCCTCATGCGCGCCTATGGCGGCACGGCGGCGGCCTGCCTTCGGCTTGGCGAGACGTCACCGGTCATCGCCTATGTCAGCGCGACCTTGAGCTGCCCGTTCTCCGATCTGGCCCTGGTAAAATCGCGCCTCGCCGCCACGCAAAACCTGCGAGTGGAAAAGGAGGACTTCACCGGCACCGGCGCGGATATGCAGCTTTCGGTTCCCGTAGAGGAAGCCGAGCGTCTGACACGGCTCATCAGCGATCTGACCAGTGGCCGCGTCAATCTTCATATTCCGGACTAATCATATTGCGCGGTGGGCATCTGGCCCCATGCCCGATTTGTGCTAAGGAAGCGCAATGTCATCTGAGCTTTCCAACCCCGTCTATAATCCGCCGCTCGAACCGTGGCTCACTATCGTGCACCGGGATGACGATCTACTGGTGCTGGACAAGCCGAGCGGACTTCTTTCGGTGCCGGGACGCGATCCCGCGCTCTCCGACAGTCTTTTGACGCGCGTGCAGAAACAGTTTCCAAAAGCACTGATGATCAACCGGCTGGACAAGGATACATCAGGCATCGTGTTGATGTCCCTGAACCGCAAGGCGCACGCGACCGTCGCCGCCCAGTTCGAGAACCGCCAGACCCGCAAATCCTATGTTGCCGTCGTCTGGGGTGAAGTCGAGGGTGAAGAGGGCAAGGTGGACCTGCCACTTGCGATCGACCCCGAGAACAAGCCCCGCCACCGGGTGGACCACGACCATGGCAAGCCGGCGCAAAGCCTTTGGCGCGTGCTGGAAAGATTGCCGCTTCCCGCTACGAGGCTCGCACTTGCCCCTCTCACCGGCCGCACCCATCAATTGCGGGTGCATATGAAAGCTCTCGGCCACCCTATCCTTGGCGATGAATTTTATGCAGAAGGTGAAGCGCTCGCCGCCGCGCCGCGTCTTATGCTGCATGCCGAGGCGGTGGGCTTTCGTCACCCGGATGGCCGCGACGTCACCTATACCGTGCCCTGCCCCTTCTGAGGCCTGCGATGAAAGAACAAGACGAAAGCTTCGTGGTGGATTTTGTTGGCGGTGCGGTCGGTCACCGTTTCCGCTCCGGCGAGGGGCGCGGACAGGCTCTGCCGAAGGCCGCGGGCTTCACCAAAGGCCGCACGCCAAAAATCGTCGATGCTACGGCAGGGCTCGGGCGCGATGCCTTTCTGTTGGCGTCACTCGGAGCCGAAGTTACGCTGATAGAGCGTTCACCCGGTATGCACGCCCACCTTGCTGACGGCATTCGCCGCGCATTGGAGGCGGGTGGAGCCTATGCCGAGGCTGCCTCCCGCATGACGCTGCTGCAGGGCGATTCCCGGCTTCTGCTGAAAGAACTTTCACCGGAGGTGGTGATCGTCGACCCAATGCATCCGCCGCGCCACAACACGGCGCTGGTGAAAAAGGAGATGCGGGTGCTGCGGGAACAGGTGGGATCCGATCCCGATCAGGTAGAGCTTATGGAGGCTGCGCTTGAACATGCGACGAAGCGGGTGGTTCTAAAATGGCCTCTGCGCGCCGAACCTATGCCCGGCATTCGCAAGCCTTCGCACCAGATAACGGGAAAGAACACCCGATATGATGTTTTCATGATTTTCGGAAAATCTCTCGATCCGGAGGACTGATCAGCGGAAGTTCGGCTTGCGCTGAGCGTTCATTAAAAGCTCGTGCCGGGATGCGAATTCTCCGAACAGCCTTCTCAACCGTGTCTCCTCGGCCTTGTCCAGCCGGTAACGGCGGCAAAACTCCGCAACATTGAGAATTGGCTTGGCTCTGTTCCCGTCTATGTTCTTGTTGTCGATGATCTGCATGGCGGCGCCCTCCGTGTAACCAGGGGGAAAACGTAGGCGTGGGCTTGCGGTTCCCTGTAAGTTTACATGGATGAAAAAAGAGGATGCCGCCCGTACACGGCCTCATCAAGTTTTCTTGAAACTATCGCAAGAAACGAATTCCTCCCCAAATGGTTCTCTGCCCGATGCAGACAAAGGAAGGGAGACCCATGTTCCGCAACAACCGATTTCTGAGTTCGACGATGCTATTCGCGCTGCTGGCCGTACCACTTGCCGGCGGCGCCCACGCACAGACCGCCCCGGCAGTCGAGACGAAACGGCCCAATGCGCCGGATCAGAAACCGGCTTTCGAGGGTCAGACCCGTGCGCCGCAAGCCGCCACTCAGCCGGATGTCGAAAAAACCGTCATTGCCGAGGGCCTACCGCATATCTGGTCGATGGAATTCCTGCCCGATGGCCGCATGATCGTGGCGGCCAAGGAAGGCGCAATGCACATCGTCGCAGACGGCAAAGCTGGCCCAGCGATCGAAGGCGTGCCGGAGGTAGCGTCCGACGGACAGGGCGGTCTGCTCGACATCGCGCTGGCTCCCGATTTCGAAACCTCCCGTAAAATCTTCTTCTCTTTTTCCGAGCCACGGGATGGCGGCAACGGCACCTCCGTCGCATCGGCCAAGTTGACCGAAGAGGGTGGAGCAGCAAAACTGGAAGACGTCTCGGTGATCTTCCGCCAGATGCCGACCTATGATGGCGATAAGCATTTCGGCTCCCGCCTGGTCTTCGGCCAGAACAACGAGCTCTACGTCACCGTCGGTGAACGTTCAGACGCAACGCCGCGTGTGCAGGCGCAGGACCTGTCGAGCGGGCTTGGCAAGGTCTTCCGCATTGATGCCGAAGGCAAGGCCTTCGAGGGCAACCCCTTCGCCGGCCAGCAGAACGCCCTCCCCGAGATATGGAGCTATGGCCACCGTAACCTCCAGTCGGCAGCACTGGATGGACAGGGCAGGCTCTGGACAGTGGAACATGGCCCGAAAGGCGGCGATGAGATGAACCTGCCGAAGGCGGGCCTCAATTATGGCTGGCCGGTCATCACCTACGGTGTCGAATATAGCGGTCGGTCCGTTGGCGAAGGTGCCACCGCCAAGGAAGGCATGGAACAGCCGGTTTATTATTGGGACCCCGTCATCGGCCCGTCCGGCATGGCCTTTTACGACGCCGACCAGATTTCCGAGTGGAAGGGAGCCTTCATCGTAGGCGGTCTGGTGAGCCAGGGCCTCGTCATCCTGCACATTGACGGCGACAAGGTTGCGACGGAAAGCCGATTGCCGCTGGAAGCGCGCATTCGTGATGTGAAAGTGGGTCCGGATGGCGCCGTCTATGCCGTGACCGAAGAGCGCGGCGGCGGCAACTCGCAAATTTTGCGGATCGCCAAGGCCGGCTGAGAAAGTCATGACCGGAACAGCAGGCCGCCGGAACGAAGGCGGCCTGTTTCTCGTTTCCTGCAACCTTAAACCTGCCGGAAAAAACGATGCCACAACCGCCCACCCGCCTTCTTGCCAAAATCGGACTTGCCTATGTCAACGATCAGGAGCCGGGCATAGCCCGAGAAAGGCGCGGGCGCGGTTTCTGTTACCGGTTGCCGGGCGGCGAACTTCTGTCCGATAACGTGGAGTTGAAGCGCATCAAATCGCTCGGCGTCCCGCCTGCCTACAAAGATGTCTGGATATGCATCGACCCATCCGGGCATTTGCAGGCAACGGGCTTTGATGCGCGCGGGCGAAAGCAATATCGTTACCATCCCGACTGGCACGCATTGCGCGGTGAGACGAAGTTCTTTCAGCTGAAAAGCTTCGGCAAGGCGCTGCCTGCCATCCGGCGACGCGCCATGGCTGACATTGCAAAACAGGATCACGGTCAGGACATGACACTGGCGGCCCTGACGCTGCTTCTCGATGCCGCCTATCTGCGCGTCGGCAACCGTTCTTATCTTGAAACCAACGGTACCTATGGCGCAACCACATTGCTCAAGCGCCACGTGTCCTTCGGCGAGACAATCGAATTGCGCTTTGCAGCCAAGGGCGGGCAGAAGGTGAAACGGCAATTGCGCCACCCGCGCCTTCAAAAAATCCTCGAGGAAATCGCCGATCTGCCCGGCAAGGAGCTGTTTGTCTGGCAGGACAGTGAAAACCGGGTTCACTCCGTCGATTCAAGCGATCTCAACGCCTATCTTTCCCGCGTCGGCGGACAAGGCATTTCTGCCAAGACTTTCCGTACCTGGGGCGGAACGCTTGCGGCCTTCTGTCATGCGATGGAACATGTGGCTGCGGGTGAAAAACCCAGCATCAAGGGTATGTGTCAGGCAGCGGCGACGGAACTGTCCAACACACCCGCCATTTGCCGCAAGAGCTACGTACATCCTACCGTTCTCGATATAGCGACGGAGGAGAAGGCGCAGAAGAAGCTTGGCCGTATTCTGAAGGTGGGCGCAAAGCCGGTCTCGGGCCTCAGGGCCGATGAAAGACGTCTGCTTGCCTTCCTGCCGTGATAATCAGCGGCCAGTCGCCCATTCGCCCAATTCCCGCTCGGCCCTTTCGAGCGCGCTGTAATTCAACAGCTTGCGCAGGAAAGCGACGGTGACGGCGCGGGTTCGAAGATTATAACGGCCTTCCGCCTCGTCATCACCGGCCGCCTGATGGACGTTCAGCTTTTCGTAGAGGCTTTGCAGCCGGTTCTGCACGCTGCGCAACGAAAGGTTACGGCGGCGCGCAATCGCCTTGTCCGTCAGGCCCAGCGCAACATCAACAAGGATTTCATATTCGGAATCGGTGAAGCCATGCGCCTTGCCAAGGCTTTTTTCCTGTAGGCCGCGCACTTCCCTGTCGATCACGCATTGCGCCTCGATGAAGATGCTGCGCAACGCCAGCCGCAACCGGTCGTCAGATGCTGATTTCAGCACGTAGCCATAGGCAGCACCTTCGGGCACGATGCGGGAAACACCGCGCACATAGGCCTCGTCGGAATAGTTGGACCAGAACAGGATGCGGGTGTCCGGCCGCTCCTTCCAGATGGTGCGCGCCGCCTCGATGCCGTTGCGTTCGTTCATCTGCAAATCCATGACGATATGGGCGGCGCGGTTTTCCCGCGCCAGCTTTTCGCCGGTTCTGCCGTTTGCCGCCTCCAGCACCTTGTCGCATTCCGGCAGGGCGGCTCTCACCGCCTCGTTCAGATAGGCGCGGTGTAGCGCATCGTCCTCAACGATCAGCACATCCATGTCATATTTCCTCCCGCCGGTCGAAAGCGCCTTCCGGCAACGTCACGGTAATGCGGGTTCCAGCGTCTTTGCCATTGCCACCAATATCGAATCTGGCTGAAATCAGCCGTGCCCGCGTCTTCATGTTGCCGATGCCTAGTCCACCAGAGACAGCCCCCTCGCCACGGCCGCTACCGTCATCGCTCACGGTCACCCGCAACCCGCCATCCGTTAACGACAGTGTCACCGCAATCGTTTCCGGCTGCGCGTGACGGATGGCGTTGTTGACCGCCTCCTGCACGATGCGGAACAGCGAGATGGCAACGGTCTTGTCGAGTGTCTCAACAAGACCGTCCGTCTCGTCCGTAACCGACCAGTCGATAGAAGAGCCGCTGTCGCGCACGGAGCGATCCACATAGGTCTCGATGGCCTGCACGACGCCGAACAATTGCAGGATGGAGGGTTTCGCCTCCTCAATGATCTCGCGCAGATCCTGCATGCAGTGCTGCAGGCTGCGCACCACCGGTTCCAGCATCTCGCCCGACACGTCCGGTGCGTGGCTCATCCGCTCGATGCGCCGTGCAAGCCGCGTCAGGTCCGCCAGCGTCTGGTCGTGCAAATCCATGCCGATCCGCTGTCGCTCGGCCTCCAGCGCTTCGGTCAATTGCAGGGCACCCAGCCGCAACCCCTCCTCGCGGGCATTGGCGCGCGCCTCCTCGATCGCAGACCGTTTGGCCTGTTCGGCGGCGCGGATGGCGTAAAAATAGGGCGCCAGCAAATCCGCAACCGCGCGGGCATTGGCGACATCCTCCATCGTATAGGCATCCGACTGGTGCGAGGAGCAACTGAGCGCGCCGATAATGTCGCCATGCACCTTCATCGGCACGTGCAGGCGGCTATGCAGATCAAGCTCGATGATCGGGCTGGAAAATGCGCCTTCGAAATGGAAGCGCGGATCGGCGCAGGCATCGCCGCTCAAAAGATATTCCACCTCGCCCGAGAGCACGGAACGGATGGGACTGCCGGACAGAAGGGCGGGCGGCTGGCGGCTCCAGGCGCTTGCCAGACCGCTTTCATAGGCGATGTGAAATTTGTCATCCAGCTGCTTGATGCAGACATCCATGTGGACGTGAGGAATTATATGGGTGATTTCGGTAGCGACCGCCTGAATGATGGCGTTGAATTCGAGCTGCCCGGCGAGCAGCCGCGAAATGCCCATGTAGTGATGGAAAAGAGCGCTTTTCGGCGTATCCAGCATGTGCGGACACCCTCCCAAGCGCCTGCCTTGTCAACTTGTGGCGGCGCGACCTGCCCCGTATCGGCTATTCTGCGCCCGGCGGTGGCGTTTCGTCCTGCGGGTTCCCGCATCCTTTCTGCGGAAACCCGCAGGAAGATTGCCGTTATCCGCCTGTACAAGCCAAACCTTCTTGGTCATTCTCGCTTTTACTGGGGAAAGGAGCTCCAGTGCAAAGGAATTCCGCCTGCCGCCGAGGAGATTTGCGGGAAAGCGGGTTCCGAGCTCAAAAAGGGCAAGCCACCAGGGAGGAAAATCAATGGCTTTCAGAAAGATGCTTCTGGCATCGGCCGCTGTCGCATGCGCAGCTTTGCCGATCACCGCTCACGCCGATACCTCGGCTAAAAAAATCGCGCTTTCGAACAATTACGCGGGCAATTCCTGGCGTCAGGCAATGCTGACGAGCTGGGACAAAATCACCAAGCAGGCAGTTGCAGACAAGCAGGTCGCTGCCGCTGACGCCTTCACGACAGCCGAAAATCAGGCGACCGAACAGGCGGCGCAGATCCAGAACCTCATTCTTCAGGGTTACGACGCCATCGTCATCAACGCCGCCTCGCCCACCGCTCTTAACGGTGCTGTCAAGGAAGCCTGTGACGCCGGCATTACCGTCGTCTCGTTCGATGGCATCGTCACCGAGCCTTGCGCCTGGCGTATCGCCGTTGATTTCAAGGCGATGGGCGCAAGCCAGATCGACTATCTCGCCAAGGCGATGCCGAAGGGTGGCAACCTGCTCGAAATCCGCGGCCTCGCGGGCGTTTCGGTGGACGATGAAATCCATGCCGGCATCGTCGACGCCGTCGCCAAGAACCCGCAGTTCAAGATTGTCGGTTCGGTCAATGGCGACTGGGCGCAGGACGTCGCACAGCGCGCTGTCGCCGGCATTCTGCCGAGCCTTCCCGAAGTTGCGGCAGTCGTGACGCAGGGCGGTGACGGTTACGGTGCAGCACAGGCTTTTGCCGCCGCCAAGCGCCCGACACCCACCATCGTCATGGGCAACCGCGAAGACGAGTTGCAATGGTGGAAGCAGCAGAAGGATGCCAGCGGCTACGAGACCATGTCGGTCTCCATCGCCCCCGGCGTTTCCACGCTCGCTTTCTGGGTGGCGCAGCAAATCCTCGACGGCAAGGATGTCAAAAAGGATTTGACCGTACCTTTCCTGCGCATCGATCAGGGCAATCTTGAGGAAAACCTCAAAAACACCCAGAAGGGCGGCGTCGCGAATGTGGAATATTCACAGGAAGACGCCCAGAAGGCCATCGCCTCCGCCAAATAGGCCGGACAATTTCCGGACACAAGCGATTGCGGCGCTCCCTGAACGGGCGCCGCAACTGCCACCTATATTATCCAAGTTTCAGATCACTGGCGTGAATGCTCATGAATGACATCATCGAGGCGGAAGAAGTCGTTGCCGCGCGCGGCGTGAAGGTCGTGTTCGGCGCGGTAAGGGCGCTTGATGGGGCCGATCTCGTCATCCGTTCGGGCGAATGCCTGGGGCTCGTCGGCCATAACGGTGCGGGAAAATCCACCATCGTCAACGTCATCAATGGCGGGCTGACGCCGCATGAGGGGTCCATTTCCTATCGCGGCGAACAAGGCCGTCAAGGAATCGCGGCAGCACGCGCCAGCGGCGTTCGCTGCGTGTTTCAGGAATTGTCGCTCTGCCCGAACCTGACGATCAGCGAAAACGTCCGCATCATGCATGCCGCGATGAACGGGCGGAACTGGCGCGGACGTGCGCTCGCCATGATCCGGCATACGCTGGACGAGATTTTTCCCGGCCACGGTATCGATTGCGAATTGACGATCGCGGAACTCTCCATCGCCGAGCGGCAGATGGTAGAAATCGCCATCAATTTTTGTCGAACCCCGGATGCGCCGAGACTGGTAATCCTCGATGAACCGACTTCCTCGCTTGATGCGGGTCTTGCGGAACAATTGATGGATTATGTTCGCAGTTTCGTGCGCATCGGCGGCTCCGTGCTGCTGATCTCGCATATTCTCGGCGAGATTCTGTCGACAGCAACCCGCATCGTGGTGATGAAGGACGGCCGAGTGGTCGCTGATCGGGCAGCGGGCGAGTTCACGACGCGCACGCTGGTGGAAGCCATGGGCAGCGTCGTCAAGGAACAGGACAGGCAAAAGGGCGAAAACCGCAAGGCGGGAGAGAAGGTGCTTTCGATGCCGGCGCGCCGGGGCGAAGGCCTCGCCTTCGAGGCTTTCCGCGGTGAAATCATCGGCCTTGCCGGTCTCGGCGGCCACGGGCAGACCGAAGCGCTACTCGATCTCTACCTTGCCCGCAACAGCAGCTGGCTGCCCGCGCGCAAGACCGACATCGCCTTCGTGGCGGGTGATCGCAGTCTGAACGGCACCTTCCCGCTGTGGAGCATCCTCAAAAACCTTTCCATCGCCTCGCTGCGGGATATTTCATCCGCCGGCATGGTGGACAGGGGCAAGGAAACCGAGCTTGGCGCGCAGTGGAAAAAGCGCATCGAAATCCGCACGCCCGACATGGGCAACAAAATCCTTTCGCTCTCCGGCGGCAACCAGCAGAAGGTGCTTTTCGCCCGCGCGCTCGCCACCACGGCTAGCACCGTGCTGATGGACGACCCGATGCGTGGCGTCGATATCGGCACCAAACAGGAGGTCTACGATATCTTGAGAACCGAAGCCTCCCACGGCCGCACCTTCATCTGGTACTCCACCGAGATGGATGAAATCCGCCTTTGCGACCGGGTCTATGTTTTCCGCGACGGCGCCATTCAGGCGGAACTGGTGGGAGAGGACATCACCGAACAGAATGTGCTGGCCGCTTCCTTTTCCGGAGAGGACCACGCATGAAACTCTCCGCCAGTGCCCTTCGTCTCATCATTCCCGCCGCCTCGCTCGCCTTCCTGCTCGCCGCCGTCTTTTACATGCAGCCGCGCGCCATGAGCTATAACGGACTCAACTTGCTGTTCAATCTGGCGGTGCCGATTGCACTTGCCACCATTGCGCAGATGCTGATCATGTCCGTCAACGATCTCGATCTGTCGATGGGTACCTTCGTCAGTTTCTGCGCCTGCGTCACCGCCACCTTCCTGCAAACGACGCCACTGCTCGGTATCGCGATCTTCGCCGGTGCGATTGCGGTTTATGCGATGCTGGGCGCCATCATCCACATCCGCGCCCTGCCCTCAATCGTCGTCACGCTTGGCATGAGCTTTGTCTGGGGCGGCCTTGCCGTCCTCATCCTCCCCTCACCCGGCGGCCAGGCGCCAGCCTTCATCCGGGCGCTGATGACGGCAAAACCGCCGCTCGTGCCAATTGCCATCGTTGCCAGCATCGTGATTGCGGTCGTCGCCCACTACATCGTCATGCGCTCCTCCTTCGGCGTGCTGATGCGCGGCGTCGGCGGTAACTTCCGCTCCGTCGAGCGCTCCGGCTGGTCGGTCATCGGCATACGTGCTGCCACCTTCGCGCTGGCCGGTTTCTTCGCGGTGTTGTCGGGCATAGCGCTCGTCGGGCTAACGACATCGGCAGATGCCAATATCGCGCTTCGCTACACGCTGCTGTCGATTGCCGGCGTTATTCTGGGCGGCGGCGAATTCGTCGGCGGTCGGGTCTCGCCCATCGGTGCTGTCATCGGCGCGCTGACGCTCACCCTTGCCGGCTCGTTCCTGTCCTTCATGCGCATTTCGCCGGACTGGCAGATAGGCGCACAAGGGGCGATCCTCATCATCGTGCTGGCGCTCCGCATCCTGCTCAACCGTCTCGAAAAGCGGGAGAAAAACCAATGAACGGGCTTTCGTCTCTCTCGAAAAAACCATGGATCTGGTCGTTCGCCGCAACGGCCGCGGTCTGGATCGTTACCGTCATGTTCACCGGCGGCGCCAGCTCCTTCGGCCTGTCGCACGCAGCCCTGACCTTCGCGGCCTTTTCCGTGATCGTCGGTATCGGCCAGATGTTCGTCATCACGCTCGGGCCGGGTAATATCGACCTCTGCGTTCCCGCCACGATGACGCTATCAGGCACGCTGGCGCTCAAATTCATGGATGTGTCCGATGGTCTCATCCTGCCGGGATTGCTGATCGCCATCCTGATCGGCATCGCCATCGGCATCGGCAACTATACGTTGATCAAGCTTCTGCGCATCCCACCGATCATCGCGACGCTTTCGATGAGCTTCATCGTGCAGTCTATCGCCATCTGGTCCAACCGCGGCCTGCGGATCAAGCCGCCGGAAACACTCGCCACCTTTGCCACGTCGAGCTCTCTCGGCATTCCGAATGTTGCCCTCGTCGCCCTTGTCCTCTCGGTCATCGCCTGGCTGCTGCTCGACCGCACCTTTTACGGACGCTGGATTTCCGCCATCGGCCAGAGCACTTTCGCCGCCCGCATGACCGGCATTCCGGTGGATGGAGCACGCTTCGTCACCTATGTGCTCTGCGCGGTACTGGCGGCGATCGCGGGTTATCTGCTCGCCAGCTTCTCCGGCGGCGCAGCACTCAACATGGGATCGGAATATCTGCTGATGTCCATCGCGGTGGTGGTGATCGGCGGCACGGCGGTTGCGGGCGGCGATTCCAACGTACCCGGTATCTGGGGCGCTTCGCTGTTCATGTTCCTGGTGGTCTCGATGCTGAACACCTATGGTTTCGGCGCGGGCATCCGCCTCATCCTCACCGGCCTCATCATCATTTCCGTCATTCTTCTGGCTAGCGGCCCCAAGGCCACACGCTGAACCCCGAACGAAAAGCCCTCAAGCGGACCACGCTCATGACCACAGACAACGCCTCCCCTTACGAAATCCACGATGAACGCTTCCGCCTTCTGATTGTCGGCAATGCGGAACTGGAAGAGCTTTATTCCGGCTGCCGCTGGGCGGAAGGCCCGGTGTGGTTTTCTGATCTGAGCTGCCTGCTGTTCAGCGACATTCCCAATGAGCGCATGTTGCGATGGGTGCCGAATGGCGGGATTTCGGTATTCCGCCACCCCTCCAACTTCACCAATGGCAATACGCGCGACCGGCAGGGACGGCTGGTTTCATGCGAACATGGCGGCCGTCGCGTCACCCGCACCGAAGTCGACGGCTCGATCACCGTTCTTGCCGACAGCTACGGCGGCAAGCGGCTGAACTCGCCTAATGACGTGGTGGTGAAATCCGATGGCAGCGTCTGGTTTACCGACCCCACTTACGGCATTCTTTCCGATTATGAGGGCTACAAGGCGGAACCCGAACAGAAGACGCGCAATGTTTACCGGCTCGATCCCGCAACCGGTGAAATCAAGATCGCCATCGATGACTTCGTGCAGCCAAACGGTCTGGCTTTCTCGCCTGATGAAACCAAGCTCTATGTCGCAGACAGTTCCTACAGCCATGATGTATCCCGCCCACGCCATATCCGCGTTTTCGATGTCGTGGACGGCGTGAAGCTCACAAACGGCCGGGAATTCTGCAATCTCGACAATGGCTTGCCTGATGGATTCCGTCTGGATACAGCGGGCAATCTCTGGACCAGTGCCGGCGATGGCGTGCACTGCTTTTCGCCTGACGGTACGCTGCTTGGCAAGATCAAGGTGCCGCAGACGGTCGCAAACCTCACCTTCGGCGGCCCGAAGAAAAACCGCCTGTTCATCACCGCAACGAAATCGCTCTATTCGGTCTACGTCGCCGCAACCGGCGCGCAGACGCCCTGATACGCTGGAAAAACCGGAGGGCATGTAGCAGACGGGAACTGGCAAGACGGCTTCACTGCGCTATAAAAGCGGGATGACCGATGATTCCAGCCCCTTCCTGACCGACGACATGGCACTGGATGGCGAAACGCAGGCTATCGAACCCACCAGCCGCATGCTGTCATGGGCGCGCAATTCCGCTCTCTACCGGCTGGAACAGCGCATGATGACGGAAAAGCAGCTGCGCGATGCGATCACCCGCAAGGCGCGGGAAAAATTCGAGGATATCAGCCCCGCTCAGATAAAGGCGCTTGGCGAATTCGCCGTGACCTTCGCCTATGGCATCAAGGCGCTCGACGATACGGCTTATGCAGAAATTGCCGTGCGAAGTGGCCAGCGCAGCGGCAAGTCGAAGCGCGGGCTTGCGCAAAAACTTCAGATCAAGGGCATTGATCGGGAAACGGCCGCAGTCGCACTGCAGGAAACCAACGATCTGGTGGCGGCCGTCATCTTTGCGCGCAAGCGCGCCTTCGGCCCCTTTCGCCGTGTCGAGCTTGATGAAAAACGCAAGTCGAAGGAATTTTCTGCCTTCGCCCGCAACGGCTTCGGCTTCGAAATCGGCGCGAAGGTGATGGCGATGACGGTGGAAGAGGCAGAAGAGATCGTCTCGGAAGCACCGCTTTAAAGGTTATTGCGGCATCGGATGCGTTTTCAGATAAGCGATCAGATCCGCGATATCCGTTTCGCTCCACAGCCCGAAAAAGCGCATCGAGGTTCCAGGGATCGCCTTTTTTGGGCTCGAGATAAAACTTTGCAGCTCCTCCTCCGTCCACACCCGACCCGCGGCACCGGCATCCTTCAGCGCCTGCGAATAATGGCCGTAACCAGCCACGGAGGCTATCGGCCTGCCCACCACGCCCATCAGATGCGGTCCCATGCGGGTGCGCGGCGCATCGATACTGTGGCAGGTGGAACAGCGGCTGAAAACTTTTTCCCCGTGCACCGCATCGCCTTCGGCCAATGCCGGCGCAGCAATACAGAGGAAAAAAGCCATTGAAGCCGGAAGCGTTCTGAATGCCGAGATCATCATGCCCCGCATAATACAACGCCCTCCCCGTCTGACAACGAAGAGGGCGTTTTTTGACATGCGACAGAATGCCCGGCGTTATAAGCCGGGCAGTACGTCGATGATCAGTTCATCGCAGTGAGCGTCACGGATGTACCGGTTGCGGCGAGGTTGAGGCCAACCTGACCCGTCACGCTGACCGTCTGAAGCTGGATGGAGCCCGAGGTGCCGCCAACGAGGATGTTGGTGCCAACGCCGAGGCCAACGGTTACTTCAGCCGTGGCGCCCTGATAAAGGCCACCGAGCGAACCACGGTGGTAACCCGCTGTCGGGGCGAAAACGGCCCAGACCAGACGGCCCTGCGTGGTGAAGCCAAGGTCAACGCCCATCTTGCGGATGGCGCCGGTATAATGGTCGGTGCGACGCGCGCCCATGGTGGACTGGAAGGTGCAATCCAGTTCCTTGGCCGAGCCGATTACGTAACCGACGCCACCGCCGATATCGCAGGTGAGGTAACCGATCTTGACGCCATTGCGTTCGTCCTGCTCCTGCGGAGCCGGCTCATATCTTGCAAGGTCGGCAGCGAGTGCGGACACGGTTCCACCGAGACCCATCGTCAATGCGGCAAAAGTTACGGCAACAGCCTTTTTCATCTGATTTTCTCCTGTTTTATTCCTACCCGCAGCAGCCCTTCTTGCCCTCTCCGGATATTGAATTCCGCACTGTTAACGTTTGTTCCCCGAAATCGATCCAAAACAACTGAATTGGGTGCAAGGAAAGCAAAACGGTTAACAATGTCTACTGGCGGTAGGATGCCATTAAGACATTGTTAGGGCGGGAAACGCCTGCGGAATTCCTGTTAAAGGCGAGTACGTCAGGGCGTTGTTTTGCTGCAACGATGTCAAAGCGGCAGTGCTACGGGAAAGCCGGTCGCAGCATGGGTCATGACATCCATACGGACGCCATAGATACGCTCCAGCGTTTCCGGCGTCATGATTTCGTTCGGCGTTCCCCTTGCGATAAGCCTACCGGAATGCAGTGCGACGATCTCATCGCAGAACCGCGCCGCCATGTTGACATCGTGCAGCACCACGATGACGCCGAGACCCTTTTCCCGCGACAGTCTTTGCACCAGCGAGAGAACCTCGAGCTGGTGTGCCATGTCGAGCGCCGATATGGGTTCGTCGAGAAGCAGGCTTTCGGCGTTCTGGGCAACCAGCATGGCCAGCCACACGCGCTGGCGCTCCCCGCCGGAAAGCGTGTCCACCAGCCGGTCCCTGAAGGCCACGGTGTCGGTCAGCTCTATAGCCTCGTCCACCCTCTCCTGATCCGCCTTGGTGAATTGGCCGAGCGCGCCGTGCCAGGGGTAACGGCCAAGCGCCACCAGTTCCTTGGCCAGCATGCCGGACGCAGCCGGCGTATATTGCGGAAGATAGGCGAGCTTTCGCGCAAATTCGCGGTTGCCCCAGCTCCCCAGCGGCTGCCCCTCGAACGACACCTTGCCCGCCGTCGGCTCGTGCATGCGCGCGAGAATCTTAAGCAGCGTCGATTTTCCCGAACCGTTATGGCCGATAAGACCGATGGTCTTGCCGGTGGCAAAGCTTGCCGTCAGCGGATGCAGCAATGTCCTGCCCGGAACCTCCATGGTTACCGCTTCCAGAAAGAAAAGCGGGATATCGTCGTAATCTACGGCAGGTGCGGCCTGACCCATTGTTCTCATCTCCGTAAATCGTTCAGAAAAATCATCATCGCCTGCCTGAAAGCCAGATCAGATAGGGCGCACCGGCCAGAGCCGCAAAAAGCCCAAGCGGCAACTCGTAAGGAAAGGTCACGGTTCTTGCCCCGAGATCGGAAAGCGCCATCAGCACCGCACCGAACAGGAACGATGCAAACAGGTGGTCGCGCGGTGTGGTGAAACCGGCCCGAAGCGCAATGTGCGGTGCCATCAACCCGACGAAGCTCAGCGGACCGACCAGCAGTGAGGCCGCACCGGTGGCAATGCCGGCCACGGCGATGACTGCAATACGCGCCGTAGCGAGCGGCAGACCTAGTGAGAGCGGCACATCCCGGCCAAGCGGCAGGATCACCAGCCAGCGCGTCACCGACAGGGCAGCGGCCAGGAGCACGACGGAAAGCACCGCAAGAAAGATCGCCGAACCTGATGTCGCCGTCGAACCCGAGCCGCTGAGCCAGGAGAGAATTTGCCAGGCCCGCTGATCACCAATGGCAAGCAGTGCCGAAAGTACCGCCGAGCAGAGCGAACTGATGGCAATGCCGGCGAGCAGTATTTTTTCAGGCGCCAGATGCCGGCGCACCGAAAAGAACAGAACGAGCATCATGACGGCTGCCGAGCCGAGGCCGGCGCCGCAAAACAGTTCGAACAGCCCGGCGGCCGGAAAGAGCGTGATGGCGGCGGCAAAACCAAGACCCGCGCCACCGCTGACGCCGATCACCTCCGGGCTTGCCATGGGATTTCCGGTCAGCCGCTGCAGAAGCGCGCCCGCCATCGCCAATAAACCACCGGCAGCACAAGCCGCCATCAACCGCGGCCAACGAAAGGGCAGAAGGCTTTGCAGGTCGCCAGCTTTCAGCACCGTCCAGCCCTCCGGCCCCTTGCCGATGGCGAGGGCTGCAAAAACCAGCCCGGCCATGATGACAAGCACCGGCAGCAGGGAGGCAAGCCTGCGTCTGATCGCGAGATCGCCGCCCTCATTGCGATGGATATTCGTAGGCGGGATTTTCGGCAGCAGCCAAAGCAGCAAAGGCCCGCCGATGAGAGCCGTGACCGCACCCGTCGGAAACACTTCCGCTGTCGTACTCGCCAGAAGCTGCACGAGACCGTCGCAGAACCAGAGCAGCAGACCGCCCAGAAGCGGCGAAACGAACAGCACGGAAGATGCACGTCGCACACCCAGCGCACGGGTAAGCGCAGGTGCTGCAAGTCCGATAAAACTGACGAGACCGACGGCGGCGGCGACGAATGCCGACAGCATCACGGCGACGGCAGCCACCGCCAGCCTGATCGAAAAGAGCGATACGCCGAGCGATCGCGCACTGGAATCGCTGAGACCCAGAACCGTCAATGGCCTTATCAGTAGCCCGGTGAGAACCAGACCAGCGAGAAGTTGGGCGGCAAGCAGAAACGCATTCGACCAGTCCTGCTGGCTGAGGGAACCGCCATTCCAGACCACAAGCGACATTAGATATTCGCCTCGTGCAAGCGTCAGCGCGGCGGCAACGGAAGCGGCGGTGATGCCGACCAGCAGTCCCGACACCACCATGGTGACGGGCTCGAAGGACCGCCGCCAGCCGAGAAGAAACACCACGGAGGCCGCAGCGGTACCGCCGGCGAGCGCCACCCATGCGCGGTTGCCATCCAGCACCGAGGGGAAGAACAGGGTCGCGATGACGATTGCCAGCTGGGCGCCGGCAGAGATGCCAAGGGTGGAGGGGTCGGCAATCGGATTGCGCAGCAATTGCTGGAAAAGCGCACCCGACAATCCCAGCATCGCCCCCGCCAGAATGGCAACCGCCACACGCGGCATCAGGCTGAAGGCGAAAATGACCTGATCCATCGACATGGACGCGGCATCGAACGGCAGGCCGGGCCAAGCGCCGAGGGGTAACCGCAGCAATCCGGCATGCAGGGAAAGCCCGCAGGCCAGAAGAAAGACGAGGCCGAAGAAAAGCTGGAGAGGCCGTGCCGTCACAATGCCTCTCCGTGGGTTGCCAGAGCCTCGGTCAAAAGCCGCGCAAAACGCATGGCTGCGGTGATACCGCCATAGGGGCTGACATTACCGAGGGTGACCACCCGGTTTTCCCGCACGGCCGGAAGCGCACGCCAGATGGCACTGTTGCGCAGAGTTTCCCGCGCCTCCACCGGAATATCGGAGACGATGACGATGCGCGCATCGGATGAGGCGGCGAGGTTTTCAAGCGGCACCGGGGCCGCGAAGGTGAATTGCGACCGATCCACCCAGGCATTGGTCAGCCCCAGACGGCCAAGAACATCCCCGAACATGCTATCCGCACCAAAGGCACGAAAATGCCGGGCGTCGCCTATGTTGATGACATAGGTCGGCCGTGCGGAAAACCCGGCAAGACGGGCCCGCATGGCGTGCAGTGCCGCTTCCGTTTCACCCAGAACCTTGCGCGCCTCTTCGGCCCGCCCGAGCTTTTCACCAAGCGCGGTGACCGCCGCCAGCGCCTTTTCGAAAGGCGGCTCACCCTTCACGTAAAAGGGCAGTGAAAAGACGGGGGCGATCGCTTCCAGCCTGCCGGTATAACGTGTGTAGAAAGGCGAAATCAGAATGAGCTCCGACCGGGTGAGCTGCAGAAGCTCGAAATTCGGAGCGCCGCGCAGGCCGAGATCGGCGACGGTTTCAGGGATATCAGGCTCGACCGCGCCGGACCGGAACTGGATGAGTTCGGTCGCCGCCACCGGCATGACGCCGAGCGCCACAGATGTTTCCAGCATGGCCCAGTCGATGGCGGCGATGCGCGGCGTCACTGCTGCCCGCGCCTTGCCCGCAAGAGCCGAGGCGGCGAGCAGGCTTAAAAATTCCCGCCGCCCCCAGAGGGGGGAAATCCATCGATCCTTACGCGTCATGCCCCTGCTGCTTCACTTTAATATGGCGTTACCAACGGTAGGTCAGCTTGCCCATAACGGTTCTGCCGTCACCGTAATAGCATCCGAAAGTGGAGCAACTAGAAATATATTCTTTATCAGTCAAGTTTTGCACCAGAAGCGAGGCGCGGTAGCCGTTCTTCTCGTAATGCACGCCGAGATCGAGCAGGGCGAGGCCCTTCATTTCGAAGGCATTGGCCGCATCGCCATAACGTTTTCCGACATAACGGACACCGCCGCCGATGCCGAAACCTTCAAGCGCCGTATCTTCCGGGAAGGTGTAGTCGAGCCAGAGGCTGGCGGCGTGCCGGGGCGTACTATCCAGCTCCTTGCCGTTGTTCACACGGCCGGAGACCTCGCTGTCCATGTAGGTATAGGCCGCCCGCAGGTCGAGCCCGTCTGCAAGGCTTGCGACGCCTTCCAGTTCGAGGCCTCTCACATGCGCCTCGTCCATCTGCTGCGTCACCCCGCCCACCGTCGTCGTGACGTTCTTCTGTTTCAGATCGTAGATCGCCGCGGAAAAGAAACCGTCAAAGCCCTCGGGCTGATATTTGATGCCCGCTTCCCATTGTTCGCCCGTGGTCGGTTTCGGCGCATCACCGACAGCCGGCTGCGGCACGGGCTCGAAGGAGGTCGCGTAGCTGACATACGGCGCGATGCCGCCATCGAAGAGATAGCTGACCCCGACACGGCCCGTCAGCTTATGGTCGTCCTTGTCGAGAGTGCGGTAGGTCGTTCCGTTGAACGTCGTGCCGCCGGTGCTTGCCCAATCCTGCCGCAGACCGGCGGTGACCCGCCAGTTCTCAAAGGCCATCTCGTCCTGCGCATAAAGACCGATCTGGGAAATATCCGTCTTCACATCGGCATAAAGCGTGCGCGAGGTGAGACTAATTGGCCCGCCATAAACAGGATTGACGGGATTGAGCGGCGTTGCGGCCCAGAATTCGGTTTTGACGTTATTGTCGAAATAGCGGTAATCCAGCCCGACAAGCAGGGTGTGGTCGACTGGTCCCGTGGAGAACTCCGCCTGCAGGCTGTTGTCGATGTTGAAGGTGTTCAGCAATTCATCCTGGAACGTCGCATTGCGGCGGATGAGATTGCCGATCATGCCGCCGCTGGTCGAAGACATGCCGAGCGCGCGGTAGGACCAGTCGAAATTGGAATAACGCGCATTCTGCCGGAAGGTGAAGGTCTCGTCGAAACGGTGCTCGAACTCATAGCCGATATTAGTGAACTTGCGGCTTGAGGTATCGAAAGAGGGATCGCCGACATAAAAGCTGCGGTCCAGCATATTGCCTGGTCTCAGATAGGTCAGCGCCGGCGGCAGGCCAGACGGCGAACTCGGATTGTCGTGCTGATAGGAGGCGAGAACCGTCAGTTTCGTATCCTCGTCGGGCTGCCATGTCAGCGCCGGGGCGATGAAATAACGATCGTTCTGCAGATTGTCCGTCTGAAGATGGGCGTTGCGGGCAAGGCCGGTCAGGCGATAGGCAAAACTGTCGCTATCCGCGACCGGCCCACCAATATCGAACATCGATTGGTAATAATCGAAGCTGCCGATCTGCGCTCCGACTTCGCCGAAACGCTCGAAAGTCGGCCGCTTGCTGATGAGATTGATGAGGCCACCGGGATTACCCTGACCGTAAAGCACCGAGGCCGGCCCGCGAATGACTTCCACCCGCTCCAGACCGTAGACCTCATAAGACGGCGCACCGGCCGTGCGCATCAGCCGCAGACTGTTGAGGAACTGCAGCTGGTTACCCTGAAAGCCGCGAATGCGCGGCGCATCGAAACGTGGATCCGCCCCAAACGGCTGCGCGACGACGCCAGGCACATAATTCAGCACCTCGCTGAGATTACGGACATTCTGCGCATCCATTTGATCCCTGGTGATGACGGAAACCGATTGCGGCGTCTCGATCAGGGATCGCCCCGTCTTGGTGGCGCTGGCGCTGGTTTTTGCCACATAGCCCTTCACCGGCGCCTTGGAGTCCTGATTTTTCGCGCCGTCCACGGTGATGGTCTGCAGCACCGTCGTTCCGGCTTCCTGCGCAAGGGCAACGCCGGAGGTCACGAACGCCACATAGGCGATGGCAGCGCAACCGCCCGCCAGAATGGAAATGTGTTTAGATTTTCCCTGCACGCCAAGACCCTTCATCAACCGCGCCGCCATGAGACGGTTATTTTTCTGGAGAATTTAAGTCATCTTATTACGCAAGGAGCGGATTGTGATCCAATAAGTGAAACTGGATTTTTTCAGAACTACTGATTATGAAAATTCTTACGGATAATAGCTTGGAATTATTCAAATCCGTCAGGAAAGGCAGTGATGATGGGCAGGAAACCGGCAAACCGGGCGGACGCGTTCGAGCTGCGGCACCTGCGCTATTTCACCACGCTGGTGGATGAGCGCAATTTCGAGCGCGCCGCCGCCCGCCTCGGCATTGCCCAGCCGGGTTTGAGCCAGCAGATCATGGCGCTCGAGCAGATCGTCGGCATGCCGTTGCTTGACCGGACACGGCGATCGGTGAAGCTCACCACGCCTGGCCAGCTTCTTTATGAGGATGCCCGCAAAATTCTCGCCAATGCCGAGGCGACACTTGCGGCGCTTAAACGCGTCGATCGCGGCGAGACGGGCCGCATCTCCATCGGTTATGTCGCTTCGGCCGCCTATTCCGGCCTGATGATCCAGTCCATCGCCAGTTTCCGCGCCTCTCATCCCGATGTGGAACTGCAACTGATCGAGATGGAGATGCGGCTGCAACTCGCCAAGATCGCCGACGGAAATCTGGATTTTGCCTTCATCCGCCCGCCTGCGCCCGTTCCGGAAGGTGTCACAACCCATGTGGTTCTGCGCGAACCGCTGGTGGCCGCACTTCCTGAAAACCATCCCCTGGCCTTTGCGCTGCAGGTCGACCTCAAGAACCTTGCCGACGAGACCTTCATCACACCGCGGCAGCCGCCGGATGTCGGCTTTCATTACAATACGATAGAAGCCTGCAACGAGGCCGGGTTCCAGCCAACGATAAGCCCGGAAGGCCGGGATTACACCACCATTACCAGCATGGTGGCGATCGGCCTCGGTGTGGCGCTGGTGCCGCGCTCGCTCGATTGTCTGCGGTTGCCCGGCGTGCGCTACGTGCCGCTTGCAGCAAGCGCCACGACTTCCGACCTCGCCATCGCCCACCGGAAAACGGAAGCCTCTCCCGCCGTCAGGGCCTTCATTCTCCATACCCGCAATTGACGCGACCGCACCCGCCCATGCGCTGAATATCCACGACCCGGCTGCCGATCCCGTGGACGAAAAACCCGTCATCGTCCGTTTCCGCGGCATCGGTGGCAACAGGCCAAGCGACGCAACCACATGAGATTACGGAAAGAATGGCGCTCTTTTCGGCAAACCGGAAGCAAGGCCTAAATCCCGTCCGGATATTTTCTGTTCCCGCTTTTCCCCGCAGCCGCGGCGCACCGTATAATCGCGGCAGATTTCGATTTACGGGAGACAGCAATGGCTGAGACTTACGAACACCACGCCGCAGGCCTCGAATCCCCGGCATCCCATGCTTTCGAGGTTGTTCCTGATGATACGAACCCGCTTCCTTCCCCCACGCGCGCCATCTATGTGGGCAATGGTGGTCATCTCTGCCTGACCCTGCTTTCCGGCGCGACGGTGACCTTCCAGAACCTGCCCGCAGGCAGCCTGCTGCCGGTCAGGGCCACCCGCATATTTGCAACCCGCACCACCGCCACAGGCATTCTGGGGCTCAATTGAGCGCTCCATCGCCGGCTGATCTCCTCGATCTGAAACGCAGCCCTCGCCAGAAGCCCACCAAGGAGTGTGACACTTTCATGACAAGCTTTCAGGTTGATGTCAGCAAAATGAAGCATCCGCCATTGATCGGCCCATGCGGCAGCTTGGACAGCGGCGTTCCCGCCCCTTTTTCGTTGCCGCCGGCCTATCGGAAATCTGGTGGATCTGGCAGTGGCTCTTTTTACCGCGAAAGCGACGGGAACAATAACGTATCGTCCGGAGATCGGCAGCGTGCCGCTCAGCCTGCTGACGGCGGCCTATCTGCTGTTTTTCACGAACCGGACATTCTGGTCGAAGGTTCACACCTATCTTTCCGCCTATCCGGTTGCCATCGTCGCGCTTTATGTCGCCATAGCGGCGCTTTTCGGTGCGCTCATCACCATTCTTTCCGCCAAATATCTCATCAAGCCGTTTCTTATCTTGCTGATATTCGCGGCCGCGGCGGCTTCATGGTTCATGGACCGCTACGGCATCATCATCGACAGCGACATGATCCGCAACGCCGTGGAGACCACGCGCGCGGAAGCGGGCAATCTGATGACACCTGGCCTTTTCTGGCATCTGACGATCTATGGGCTGGTGCCGTCGCTCGTCATCGCCGCCGTCCGGGTTCGGCATCGGCCGATCATCGACAAGTTGCTGTGGAACACCGTCAGCATCCTGATCTGCCTCACCGTTGCCGGCATCATCAGCTTTGCGAATTCCAAAACATTCACCACCGCCGTGCGCCAGCACAAGGATATCGTCAAAAGCGTCAATCCCTTGTCGCCGATCATATCCACCATTCACTATCTGACGCAGGCGGAAAAGGAAGCTGACATACAGGTGAGCCCGATCGGCAAGGATGCGAAAATCCTGCCGGCGCTGGGTGGCATCCACAAGCCACGCATCACCGTCATCGTGGCTGGTGAGACCGCGCGCGCTGCGAACTTTTCCCTGAACGGCTATGGGCGCGACACCAACCCGGAACTGGCAAAGCGCGACGTGATCTATTTCCCTAATACAACCAGCTGCGGCACTGCGACGGCGATTTCCATTCCCTGCATGTTCTCGAAATTCCCGCGTTCTGAGTATAGCCACAACAAGGCGCTCGCCAACGAGAACGTCATGGATGTTCTTGTCCATGCCGGTGTCGGTGCAACCTGGCTGGACAACAACACCGGCAGCAAGAACGTGGCCGACCGCATTCCCTTTTTCGACCTGCCTTCCACCAACGACACCCGCTTCTGCACTGGCGGAGAATGCCGCGACGATATCTTCTTCGACAAGCTCGACGCATGGCTCGATAACGTCAAGAAGGACAGTGTCATCGTGTTGCACCAGATGGGCAGCCATGGGCCGACCTACTATCTGCGTTACACCGACGAATTCCGGAAGTTCACCCCGGACTGTCGAACCGCTGAGCTTGGCAATTGCACGGACGCGCAAATCGTGAATTCCTATGACAACACGCTTCTCTACACCGATCATTTCCTGTCGACCGTGATCGACAAGCTGAAGGCACGTTCCAACACGCTGGCAACGGGGATGATCTACGCCTCGGACCATGGTGAATCGCTTGGCGAGAACGGCGTCTATCTGCACGGCGCACCCTATCTGCTGGCACCCGACCAGCAGACCCATGTGCCGTTTCTCGTCTGGTTCGATGATGATTTCGCCAAATCAATGGGGCTGGATCGCGCATGCCTTGCAAAAGGCGCAGCAAAGGGCGGGCGCTCGCACGACAATTATTTCCACAGTATCCTTGGAATGATGAACGTCTCCACCTCCGTCTACGATTCCGCGCAGGACGTGTTCGGCGGCTGCACCCAGCGCCAGAATAGCTGAACATACAGTGCTTGACGCTTATCCCGTGAAAGCGATACGCAAGACGACGCGATAAAGGAGCTGTCTTGCGGGTTCTGCTTGTTGAAGACGATCATGTGCTGGGAGAGGCGCTGCGAGACCATGTCGCCGCGGCAGGCCACGCCGTTGACTGGTTTAAGTTGCTCGACGACGCCACGGCGGCGACGCTGACCATGGCTTACGGGCTCATCCTGCTCGACATGCGGCTGCCGGACGGCGATGGCATCACCCTTTTGCAATCACTGCGCAATCGCGATGACTCGACGCCGGTGATCATTCTGACGGCGCACGACCAGGTGTCCGACCGGATTGCCGGACTGAATGCCGGAGCGGACGACTATCTGGTCAAGCCCTTCGATCTCAACGAGCTTTCGGCACGCATGCTGGCGGTCTCGCGGCGGTACGAGGGGCGCTCCGCCCCCGTCATTCGCCTGCCCGGCATCGAAATCAACCAGGTGGCGCGCAATATCGTCGTTGACGGAACAGCGCAAACGCTCAGCGCCAGAGAATGGGCCGTGCTGGAAAAGCTGGTCGAGCATCCCGGTGCGGTCGTCTCGAAATCTCAACTGCACGACACGCTCTACGAATTCGGCGCGGAAATAGAAAGCAATACGGTCGAGGTCTATATCAGCCGGCTGCGCAAGAAGATCGGCCATGACCGCGTCGAGACCGTGCGCGGCGTCGGCTACACCATCAGGTAGACAGAAATGGCCAGACCAACCAGCATGACCCGCAAGCTCGTCACGGCGCTGACGAGCGTTGTCGCCATATCCTGGTTTATCGCCTGCGGGTTGGGCGTCATGGTGATGCAGGACGAGTTCGCTGAAATTTTCGACGCTGGCGTTGAGGAAACAGCCGAAAGACTGCTGCCACTGCTGGTGGACGATCTCAGGGAAAACAACACGGGCCCCGCCTCGCAAAAACTCAACCAGTCTGCACATGCGGCGGAATATCTGACCTATCAGGTTCGCGACCGGGAAGGACAGGTCGTCCTGCATTCGCATGACAGTTCGACCGAACCTTTCGAAGTCTCTCTCGACCCCGGTTTTTCTGAAACGGCGACCCAGCGCATCTACACGGTGGCGACACCGGACGGGAATTACTTCCTTCAGGTCGCAGATGCCTTCGCCAACCGGCGTGAGGCAATCGAGGAAGCCGGCACAGCAATTTTGCTGCCCGTTCTCATTCTTATCCCCGCCAGCATCTTTGCCGTTATCTTCGTGGTGCGCAAAACCCTGCAACCGATACAGACCTTGCGCGACGAGATCGGGAAAAAAGACGGCGGCAATCTCGCGCCGCTGGAAACCCTGCCGTTTCCGGCTGAACTTCACCCGATTGCCCGCTCGGTCAATCTGCTGCTGAGGCGGCTGCGATCGACAATCGAAGCGGAAAGGGAGTTTACCGCCAACAGCGCCCATGAATTGCGCACGCCGATTGCCGGCGCGCTGGCGCAGGCGCAGCGACTGCACGCCGATATTCCGCCTGAACTTGCACCGCGCGTGGAAAATATCGAGAAAGCCCTGATGCATCTCGGCCATCTCGCCGAAAAACTGCTGCAGATGTCGCGCGCGGAAGCAAGGATCGGGGTAACAGACACGGCGACCGACCTCATCCCCATTCTCGAGCTCATCATCGACGATATGAGCAGAACGGCGATCGGCACGTCCCGCATCCGCTTCACCAATCGCTGCGAAGGCGGCCTGAACTGCAAGCTGGGCACGGATGCCTTCGGCATCATCATCCGCAACCTTCTCGAAAACGCCCTGATCCACAGTCCGCCGGAAAGCCCGGTGCACATACTGGCCGAAGAGAACGGCACGATCCGCGTCGTCAATTCCGGCGCGGCGATCGACAAAGCGCTTCTTCCCAAACTGACGACGCGCTTTGTCCGAGGCCCGTCCAAGGCTGATGGCACCGGGCTTGGCCTCGCTATCGTCAGAAGCCTGATGGAACAGATTGGCGGCGAACTCGTGCTATCCTCCCCTGCACCCGGCAGACAGGACGGTTTTGAGGCCCGCATCGTGCTTCCGGTCGAAGACGCCTGAATCCGCTGAAAACAAAAAGCCCCGCCAGGGGGCGGGGCTTTCGCTGGTATAATTTTGGCCGCTCAATCCTCGTGAATATGGCTATGGTCGCGCGTATCGCGCATCTTCACATAAACCACCAGCGACAGCGCAATCATGATCGTAACGTACCAGAAGAACCAGTTTTCGTGGCCGATCTGCTTGAACTTCAAGGCTACGAATTCTGCCGTTCCCCCGAAAATCGTGTTCGCCAGCGCGTAGGGCAGAGCCACACCGAGCGCCCGGATGTGGGCGGGGAACATTTCCGCCTTCACCACCGCATTGATGGAAGTGTAGCCGGTGACGATCAACAGGCCGACCAGAACGAGAGCAAAAGCCATGATCGGGTCGGTTGTCGTCGCCAGCGTCGTGAAGATGAGATAGGTGAACAGCGTTCCAAGAATGCCGAAGCCGACCATCAGCGGCTTGCGACCCACCTTGTCCGACAGTGCACCGGCAATCGGCTGGCACAGCATGAAGACGAAGAGGGCTGCCGTGGTGATTTCGGTCGCGCTTTCCTTGCTGAAGCCGGAGGTATTGACGAGGAATTTCTGCAGATAGGTCGTGTAGGCGTAAAAGGCGAGCGTGCCGCCTGATGTCAGCGCCATGACCATCATCGCTTCCCGCGGGTAGTGCTTGAAAAGCGCCCATCCGCTCGATTTCGGCTTGTCCGCGTTGCCCGCCTTGGCATTTTCAAAGGACTGCGTCTCGGCAAGGCCGCGACGGATGTAAAACACCGCAATTGCAAGAACGCCACCGATGAAGAAGGGAATGCGCCAGCCCCAGGCGCCGAGCTGCTCGGGTGTCAGAACCCGTTGCAGAACCAGCAACACCGCCAGCGCCAGAAGCTGGCCGGAAATCAGCGTCACATACTGGAAACTGGAGAAAAAGCCGCGACGATTCTTGCCGGCCATTTCGCTGAGATAGGTCGCGCTGGCGCCATATTCACCGCCGACGCTGATGCCCTGCAGCAGGCGGGCAAACACCAGAATGGCAGGCGCTGCAATGCCGATCGTCTCGTGGCCGGGTGTAATTGCGATCAACAGCGAGCCGAGGCACATCAAGGTAACGGACAAGGTCAGGCCGGCCTTGCGGCCCTTGCGGTCGGCATAGGTTCCCATGAACCACGCACCGATGGGCCGCATCAGAAATCCGACGGCAAAAACGGCGGCCGCGCTCAGCAATTCGGCGGTCTGGTTTCCGGAAGGGAAAAACACCGGCGCGAAATAAAGGGTGAAGGCCGAATAAACGTACCAGTCGTACCATTCGACGAGGTTGCCCGCCGATCCGCCGATAATGGATTTCAAACGGGTTTTCTGATCCGGTGCCGTAGCGGGACCATTTGCCATAATATTCACGGTAAACTCCAATTCATCTCGCCTGGAGGTGGAAGGGCGAACGGAAGGTGTGATAATTTGTCGCTCTCGGAGGGGGTATATACCCGCCATATTGCAATGCGCAAGTTTACGCCGCATCGCAGCATGGCAATGGCAGCGTCTACTCGCCATCTTCCGCGCCGGACCATTCTAATACGCCTTGTCACCCGGCCGTGCTCAAACTAAAAAATATCAATGATTTACGATACATCGGACATCTATATCGAAAAGCTTCTCATCCCCGCCGCGCGCGCGGGTGAAGCGCTGGCACGACTGGACGAGAGGATAAGCCGGTCGCCGATGAAACACGGCTTCATCGAAAGGCAGGACTTTACCGACGCGATTTCCTCCATGTGGGTGGATGGCGAACTTGTCCATATGGAAGATCTGGTCCTGCATGACGCCCATATGGATGTGCGGGCGCCAACCCATGAAATGACGGCGGCGCACCGGATCGTCCGCTCAAGGCGGCTGATTTTTTCAAACGCGCCAGGCTGGGCCTTCACTGCACCAGGCCTTTCCCGTCTGCGCGGAAGAATGGGAATTGCCGCCGACGCGACGGCATTTACCCCGGAAACGGTGGATCATTCCGGCAACGAAGAGTCTGATGCAGACGGCGAGACACCGCTGGATGGGGCCTTTTCAGAGCTGGACGCACTTCTGGCGCGAAGCGCCGCGACCTTGGACGCGATCACCGCCGGCACCACCCTTGCGCCGGTGACACATCGGGAGGAGGCCCATCCGATGATCAACGATCCCGATTGGGACGAGGAGGAAAGGCTGAAGGAATGGCGGCAGGTCCTTGGCCAGACGGAGGAGCTGCCCCCAATCCTGCGCACCGCGATCCTGCTGGATGCCTGGAATATGATCGAGGTTCTGCAACGCAGCCCCTGGCTCGGCAGGCTCATGGCCGCCGCTTTTCTGCGCGACGGGGCTGTCTCTCCCGACCACCTGCCGGCGCTCAGCGCTGGTCTTCGTGCCGTCCCGCGCGAGCGCCGGCACGCCAGAAACCAGACGCAACGCCTAGTCGCCCTTCTCGACAGCTTTTACGAGGCGGGACTGGCCAGCATGAAGGAACATGACAGGCTGACCCACGCCAGAGAACGCATGATGCGCAAGCTGGCCGGCCGACGCTCGTCTTCGCGTCTTCCAGACCTGGTGGAGCTTGTCGTCTCCCGGCCGGTGGTTTCGGCGGCCATGATCGTCAGGGAACTCGGCACCACGCCGCAGGGCGCGATAGGGCTCGCCAATCAACTGGAGTTGAGGGAGGTTACGGGCCGCGGCCGCTTCCGTGCCTGGGGCATGCTATAGCACAAGCCGCCAGTCTTCATCCGCCTAAACCCCGGAAAAATAGTATTTTTCTCAACCCCTTGTTCCTGCGATGAATCCCGCAGGAATCCTGCGATCACGAATCTTAACAAAATTTAACTATTGCGTAGGTGGATGAAGCGGCTATGTTCTCGCTGCGTTGCAACACGATTTTTCTCCGGTAACGCGGTCGCATTCGGCTCCGGCAACCTTTCTTTGCCATCCGCATTAAAGTGTCCACCATGAGGGAGATGCAAAAAATGACAATTTCAGTCTCACAACTCGATTCCGATCAGGAAACAGATGCTCCTTTCGCCCGAAAAGTCCTGATGGCGCGCAATCTCGCCGGATATACGGTCGATCAGCTTGCCATCACCTGCGGCCTGACAGCCAATGAAATCCGCGCCCTGGAAGACGGCTCAGACAGCGATCCTCTGCGCATCAGGCGCGTTGCCGCCGCCCTGCATATTCCAGTCGAAACCGTTATCTGATCGTTCACAACGATCCGAACCAAATCTCAGCGCCGCCGGGGACGATGTTCACGCAACATCCGGGCGGCGCGCGTAACGGTTTGAACGCTACAAGTCTCTCCGGAACATTTTCCGCTCCGCTCTCTTAACATTTCCGTTATCCGGCACCACATGATGTCCGCACGGGACATGTTCGCCATGTGGCCCGCCTGCGCGAGAGCACCAATAATTTCCGGAATCCTGCCATGACACTCAGCCTTAACACCGAAGAACGGGTTTCTTCAGCATTGGATGAATTGTGGCCAACGGAGAAAACGGAAATTCTCGACTGGCTCGTCACCGGCACGAAGGACGAGCGCTTTATCGATGAGATATTCTTCGAGCTGTGTAGCAGGTTGCGCGAAAGTGGAATTTCCATAGCGCGGGGCGCACTTGCCTTCCGCATTCGTCACCCGCAATGGCTTGGCGCGCGCATCCTGTGGAAGGCCGGCATATCGTCGGCCGAGATCACCACCTATGGCTATGGGGCGGAGAGCTCGCCCGAATATCTGAACAGCCCCATCAACGACATCCATCAGGGCGCAACCGAAATCCGCCACCGGCTGACCGGCGACGAAATCGAGCCATCCGCTTATCCGATCTATGAGGAATTGCGCGCCGACGGGCTGACGGATTATTTCGCCTGGCCGATCGAACATACGTTCGGCAAGCGCCATGTCGCCACTTTTTCCAGCGATCGGCCCGGTGGCTTTTTGGAAGCGGAAGTCCTTGCGTTGAAAAACCTGCTACCGGCGCTCGCGCTGGTCAGCGAAATTCGCCTGAAAAACCGCATGACGCGCACCCTGCTGGAGACCTATGTCGGGCCGCATGCGGGCGAAAAAATCCTCAATGGCGCAACGACGCGCGGCAGCGGCATAACGGTCGGCGCGGCGATCCTGATCTGCGACCTGCGCAACTTCACCCATATTTCCGACCTCTGGCCGCGCGATGATGTGATCGAATTGCTGAACGGTTATTTCGACGCGATGTGCGATCCGATCGAGGAATTCGGTGGTGAAATCCTGAAATTCATGGGCGATGGGCTGCTGGCGATTTTCCCGCTCAGCGATCCGCAGGCTTGTGAAAACCTGCTGAAAGCCATTGCCAGCGCACAGAAAAGTCTCGTTGCCCTCAACGACATCAATTGCCAGAAAGGCCATGACCCTCTGGGTTACGGCATCGGCGTCCATGTCGGCGATGTCATGTATGGCAATATCGGCTCGAAAACCCGCCTCGATTTTACCGTCATCGGTCCGGCCGTGAACATCGCATCACGGCTTGAAACCCTGACCAAGGAAACCGGCCGCAACGTCCTGTTTTCCGAAGAATTCGTCCGTATGGCCGGACATGAGGACAAGCTGGACAATCTTGGCCCATGGCTCCTGCGCGGCCTTGAAACCCCGGTCGAGGTTTATGCGCTTCCCCAACAGGAGGTCCTCGCACCCCCTGTCGACTGACTGCCGGTCAGGACTTTGTTCCCGTTTCAACGCTTTCTCAACGCAGCGCTCACCCGTGCTGCACAACCTCCGGAAGAGATGATTTCGGCTGCCCTGCCCGTCGTCAAAACGCTTGACACGCCTCCGATGTCGATCTAGCAAAATAGAACATATATTCCATATCGAAACATTGTTTGCGTTCATATTCTGTCTTTCCGGGAGTGGAAGACGGGTGTGAGGAACCGGAGGAAAGATGGTTACGAAATTGGCACTGCTCGGCGCTGGACGGATCGGCAAGGTCCACGCCAAGGCGATCACCACCGACAGCCGTGCGAAGCTGGTGGCCGTTGTGGACGCCGTTGCCGGTGCTGCGGAAGCAATCGCCCGCGAAGCGCAGTGCAAGGTCAGCACAATCGACGAGGTTCTGGCTGACAAGACGATCGACGCCGTCATCATCTGCACGCCGACCAACACCCATGCCGATCTGATTGAGCGTTTCGCCCGTGCCGGCAAGGCCATCTTCTGCGAAAAACCCGTCGATCTGGATGTGGCCCGTGCGGAAGCCTGCGCCAAGGTGGTTGAGGAAACCGGTGCAAAGGTGATGCTCGGTTTCAACCGGCGTTTCGATCCGCATTTCCAGGCCGTGCACAAGGCAATCGAGGATGGCCGCATCGGCAAGGTCGAAATGGTGACCATCACCAGCCGCGATCCCGGCCCGCCGCCAGCCGAATACATCAAGGTTTCCGGCGGCATTTTCCGTGACATGACTATTCATGATTTCGACATGGCGCGGTTCCTGCTCGGCGAGGAAGTGGAAAGCGTATTCGCCACCGGTTCCGTTCTCGTCAATCCGGAGATCGGTGCACTCGGCGATTTCGATAGCGCCAGCATCATTCTGACGACGAAAAGCGGCAGGCAAGCCAGCATTTCGAATTCGCGACGCGCGACCTATGGGTACGACCAGCGTATCGAAGTACATGGTTCGCTCGGTTCGGCTGCGGCCGAGAACCAGCGGCCGGTCTCCATCGAGATCGCCAATGCTGAGGGCTACACCCGCCCGCCGCTGCATGATTTCTTCATGACGCGTTATACGGCGGCCTACGCGGCGGAAATTACCGCTTTCATCGATTGCATCGAAAACAATGTGGCTCCTTCACCCTCCATCAAAGATGGGCTGATCGCATTGAAACTGGCCGACGCTGCGCTGAAATCCGTCACCTCGAAGGCGGCCGTGACGATCGGCTGATCGACGCAGAAATCACTCCGTAACCGACATCCTGTCCGCGGTGCGTTAACGCATGGCGGACAGGAAAACAGCTATTCGCAAAGCTTCCGCCAGCATCGGCGCCACCCGTGAACTTGACCGGGCAGAGGCAGTCTTCGGACTTGCATGGCAGCTATTCGGAAAATAAGGTTGTCTGACAAGATACGGCCAGACCATATGGCTGCTATTCACCTTATTCACGCCGAATCCTCTTTTTGCCGGCAACAGCCGGACAGTGGTTTATTTATGCCATCACCCAAGACCGGTTATCTTTATGCGCTCATAGCATTCACGATCTTTGCAGCGCAGGATGGCATATCCAAACATCTTGGCGGTTCTTATCCGCCCGTTTTCGTCGCCATGCTTCGATACTGGGCCTTCGCCGTCTTCGTTTTGTTGATGGCTGCAAGGTCCTCTGGCGGCATTCGGGGCGCTGTCATGGCCAACCGTCCGTGGCTGCAGATCAGCCGCGGCGTCCTTCTTGCCGTACAGATTGTTTTTTCCATTTTCTCCTTCGCCGTTGTCGGCTTGGCGCACAGCCACTCCATCCTCGCTTCGGCGCCGCTGATCGTCGCCGCACTGTCCGTGCCGTTGCTTGGCGAACATGTGGGCTGGCGGCGCTGGTGCGCCATTTTTGTCGGCTTCATCGGCGTTCTCGTCATTCTGAAACCTGATGGCGAAGGGTTCGACAACCGCCTGCTGATCACTTTCATCGCCGCCTTCATGCTTGCGCTCTACAGCGTCCTGACCCGCCTTGGCAGCAAGAGCGATTCAGCGATGACGAGCTTCTTTTATACCGGCGTGGCCGGTGCGGCAGCACTGACGCTGGTGGGTCCGTTTTATTGGGTTAGCCTCGCACCCCAGGATTGGGGCTGGATGCTGGCGCTGTGCATTACCGGCATGAGCGGCCATTATTGCCTGATCAAAGCATTCGAGCTGGCGGATGCGGCCTCCGTGCAGCCGTTTTCCTATTACCAGCTCGTGCTCGTCTCCATCATCGGCGTTACCATCTATGGCGAGGTCGTGACATCCAACATGGTTCTGGGTGCTGCAATCGTGATCGCCGCCGGTCTCTTTACCATCTGGCGGGAACATGCCGTTGCCCGCAGGGAACGCAGGCGGGCTGACTGACGTCATTCCCGTTGAACGTCCTCTCAGGCGAGAGTCGCCTCGCAACGCAGCAGCATTCCAAACAGGTCGCGCGGCTCATCCGGATCGGCCAGCAGATCCAGTTCCGTATAAAGCCCGGTGGCGGCCAGTTTCGAGCGCACATAACGCAGCGCCGAAAAATCCTCGGTCGCGAAACCGACGCTGTCGAACAGCGTGATCTGCCTGTCGTTTACCCGCCCGTGCTTTTCACCCGATATGACCTGCCATAGCTCAGTGACGGGGTAGTCTTCGGGCAATTGCTGGATTTCACCTTCGATGCGCGTCTGCGGTGGGTATTCGACAAAAATGTCCGACCGCAGCAGAATGTCCCGGTGCAGTTCCGTCTTGCCGGGACAATCGCCGCCGACGGCATTGATGTGAATGCCGGGACCAACCATGTTGTCGGTCAGGATTGTCGCATATTGCTTGTCAGCCGTGACGGTGGTGATGATATCTGCACCCTCCACTGCGCTCTGCGCACTATCGCAAATTTCGATGGTAAAGCCCTGCCCGGCAAGATTGCGGGCGCATTTTTCACTGGCGGTCCGGTCGATATCGAAAAGCCGCACCGTGTCGATGCCGAGAATGGCCTTGAAGGCCCGCGCCTGGAACTCGCTCTGCGCGCCATTGCCGATGATGGCCATCGAGCGGGCATTTTTGCGGGCAAGGTGTTTTGCAGCGACAGCCGAAGTAGCAGCGGTGCGCAGCGCCGTCAGAATGGTCATTTCGGTCAATAGCAGCGGATAGCCGTTGCCGACATCGGAAAGCACCCCAAAGGCGGTCACCGTCTGGCGGCCCTCCTTCATGTTTTTCGGATGGCCGTTCACATATTTGAAGCCATACAACGTTCCATCACTGGTCGGCATCAGCTCGATGACGCCCTCTTGGGAATGCGATGCGATGCGCGGCGTCTTGTCGAAACTTTCCCAGCGACGGAAATCCTCTTCAACCACGTCGGCAAGCTCGCGCAGAAACGTATCGATCCCCACGCGCAGAACGAGTTTCATCATATGATCGACGCTGACGAAAGGTACGATATTAAGGTTCGGTATAATCGTCATTGCATCATCCCCCTCAGCCGGCCCGTGTCGGGCGGTCCATAACCCGCTTGCCCATCAGGCTGGCAGCCAGATCGACCATCAGCGTCGCCGTCCTGCCGCGCTCATCGAGAAACGGGTTAAGCTCCACGAGATCAAGACTGCACACAAGCCCGCTATCATGCAGCATCTCCATCACCAGATGCGCCTCACGGAACGTCGCCCCACCCGGAACCGTGGTGCCGACCGCAGGCGCGATCGACGGTTCGAGGAAATCGACATCGAGACTGACATGCAACAGGCCGTTTGCCGCCTGCACCCGCGCAAGGAACGCGCGCAGCAGAACCGCGACACCATGCTCGTCTATCGAGCGCATGTCGTGAACGGTGATGCCGCTGTCTTCCAGTGCGGCTCTCTCGGCTGGATCGACGCTGCGGATGCCGATCATGCCGATATTTTCCTCAGGAACCGCATGCGAGAGCGGCGGAAAGTAACCCGAAAATCCGTCGCGACCACTGAAATAGGCGACCGGCGTGCCATGCAGGTTGCCGCTGCGCGTCGTTTCAAGCGTGTGGTAATCGGTATGGGCATCGAGCCAGAGCACGAAAAACGGCCGGCCACTCTGCGCCACCCGCCGCGCCATGCCGGCGACGGTTCCCGCGGAAATTGCGTGGTCGCCGCCAAGAAAGATCGGAACGGCGGCAGCACTTTCGCGATAGGCGGCCTCCGTCAGCGCCTCGGTCCAGGCCACCGTCTCAGCGAGATGATGCACCGCCGGATTGGGGTGGCTAAACTCCCTCAGCGGCGCCGGCGTCACATTGCCGGTATCCACCACCCGATGGCCCAAATCTTCGAGCGCCCGCGTGAGACCGGCGATGCGATACGCACTCGGCCCCATCTCACACCCCAATTGCCCGGCTCCGATTTGCAACGGCGCACCGATCAGCCTGATATCCATTTGAGCCCTCGCTTTTATCAACCGATAACCTCACTAAACCACACAGACATGGCGGAATGAACATCAAATATTGGCAATATTATCGAAATAGGCTATCGATTTGGTCAAATCTATTTATCAGAATGGCTACCAATGGATGATCTCGACGAACGGCTCGTGACCCTTTTGAGGCATAACGGCAGACGCAGCATTTCCGATCTGGCGATCGAGACGGAAACCTCGCGCGCAACGGTACGCTCACGCATCGAAAAAATGGAAAATGACGGCACTATCATCGGTTATACCGTCATCCTGCGTGCCGATGCGGTGGAGGCGGCGATCCGCGGCATCATGATGATCGAGATTGAAGGCCATGTGACGGACCGCGTCATCCGCACGCTCGGCGGTTTCCCGGAAATATCCGAAATTCACAGCACGAACGGTCGCTGGGACCTGATCGTAGAACTTAACGCCGCCACTCTCAGCGATTTCGACGCGGTGCTCCGCCGTATCCGCCTTGTCCCTGGCATTACCGGCAGCGAGACCAGCCTTCTGCTCTCCACCCCACGCTCCACCCGTGCGCGGCTCTGACGCAGGAGACAGACGCAAAAGAGCGACGAAAACGCATTTTTCGATTTTTTCGACTTGCGCCTCGCAAGAAATCATCTATATGACGACCCACCAAAGCGAACGCGGTAACCCGCTTCGGGCTTTTGGGGAATAGTTCAATGGTAGAACGACGGACTCTGACTCCGTTAATCTTGGTTCGAGTCCAGGTTCCCCAGCCAAATTTCTCCAAACAAAATCAAACTGTTTCGAGCACTTGAGCTGCATCACCGCGCTCTGCCTATATCTGCCAACGTTGTACGCGCGGCTCGATCCGAATCAGACATTTCCGTATCCAGCTGGCCTAGCCTCGATACACCACCGCCCCCCCAGTCATCCCCGCCCCTGCCGCCGTCAATAACAGCGTTTCACCCTCCGTGATGGGCCGCTCAGCATTGGAAACGGAAAGCGAAAGCGGAATAGTGGCGGCAGAAGAGTTGCCGAAGGTTTCGACTGTACGTACCGTCTTTTGCCGGTCGATGCCGATATTGCCGCAGACGGCATCGAACATGCGGGCATTGGCCTGATGCGGCACGAATCGATGGATATCGGTGGCCGTCATTTCTGCGCGTTGCAGAGCGCGCTGTGAGGTCTGCGTCATTGTTGCGACGGCACGGGAAAAGACCTCGCGGCCGTCCCGCATCGTCATAAGGGTATCTTCAGCCTCTGTATCATTGGAAAAAGGCTGGCTGCTGCCGCCCGCCGCGATCTGGATCAGGTCGTAACCGCTCCCATCCGAAACGAGATCGGCAGACAAAAAGCCGCGCTGCGCATCCCGGCAGGGGACAAGCACGACGGCGCCGGCAGCATCGGCGAACAGAACCGCAGTTGCCCTTTCCGCCGGATTGATACGACGGCTTAAGATATTGGCGGCAACAACCAGCACCGCGCGGCCGTGGGTGCGGACAAAACCATCCGCAAGAGTGAGCGCATAGAGAAAACCGGAACAGGCCCCGGCAAGATCGATCGCCCCGGATTGTGTGAGGCCCAACCGGTGCGCAAGCAGCGGGGCCGAAGGCGGCAAAAGATGGTCTGGTGTGGAGGTCGCAAGCAATGTCAGTGCGATATCCTTGGCGCCAATTTTCGCGTTTTCCAGTGCCATGCGGCCGGCTTTTTCGGCAAGGCCGCTCAGCGTCTCGTCCTCTTGCGCCCAATAACGTGTGCGGATCCCCGTCCGACGCTCTATCCAGCCAGCCTCCAGCCCAAGACGCGTCTCAATCTCGGCGTTGCGGACACATCGCGCTGGCACGGCATGCCCGAAGCCAGCCATGCGGGAAGAACGGGTCTGCATTGTCAGGCCTTTCGGAGACGGTTTTTGATCGCGGCCGCGCCGGGTTCCCCCGGAGCGGCTTCAGTCACGATCGAGGCCACTTCGTCCATCGCGTCGAAGGCACGGGTGAGGTCTTGCGCCGTCGAACAATAGGGCGGCATCAGATAGAGCACATTGCCGAGCGGGCGGATGATGAGCCCGCGCTCGCGGAACAATTGCCGCATGCGTGGCCCCGCCTCCGCGAGATAACCGCCAGAGGGCACGACGAGGTCAAGCGCTGCGATGGTTCCAATCTGGCGTATGTTGGTGAAGCGCCTGTCATCCGCAAATCGCCCGAGATTGTCGCGCAGCACTTCTTGCAGTTGGCCGATGCGCTGTACCACTGGCTCATCGCGCCAAACCTGCAGATTGGCGACAGCGGCAGCGCAGGCAATCGGATTGGCGGTGTAGGAACTCGAATGGAAAAAGGTCTTGCGGCGATCGGTCGAGAAGTGCGCGTCGAAGATTTCGCCACTGCACAAGGTCGCTGCCAACGGCAGGGAGCCACCGGTCAGCCCCTTGGAGGTGCACAGAATATCCGGTGAAACTCCCGCCTGCTCGCAGGCGAACATGGTTCCTGTCCGGCCCCAGCCCGTCATCACCTCGTCGGCGATGACAAGGCAACCGTAGCGTTCGGCAATTTGTTTCAGTCCGGCGAGAACGTCCGCGCGGTAAATCTTCATGCCACCGGCACCTAGAGCAAGCGGCTCGATCAGCAAGGCGGCGACTCGGCCCGAACGACAAAAGCTTTCGAACATGTCGAACGTCTCCTGCTCACAATCCGCTTCCGGAAAAGCAAGTCGGTCGACGCCGAATAGCAGTGTTTCATACGCAGCATTGAACACGCCGCGTTCGCCCGTCGACATGGCGCCGATCGTATCACCGTGGTAGCCGTGCTCCATGACCACGATGCGATCTCGCTTTTCACCGCAATTGTGAAAATAACCGAGCGCCATTTTAAGCGCCACTTCCACCGAGGTCGAACCGCTATCGGAATAAAACACATGTTCCAAGCCGGCAGGCGCGAGTTCGATCAGCCCTTTGGCCAGCGTTTCGGCCGGCTCGTGCGAAAACTCGGCGAAAATGATCTGGTCGAAGGTCTCGGTCGCTGCGCGGATGGCGGACATGATTGCCGGGTGCCGGTGGCCGTGAGTGATGACCCACCAGGATGAAATTGCATCGAACAACCGCTGGCCATCCTCATCGACCAGATAGGCGCCCTCCGCCGAGACGATGCGTTTCATCGGCGGTTCCAGCCCGTGCTGGGTGAAAGGATGCCAGACGCGGGAACGGCTCATGCCGGCACCTCCAGGAAATCGGCGAGATCGAATTGTTGAGCGAATGCATGGTGCAGCGCCTCGGCAGTCATCTCCGGTATGCGAGGCAAGCGGCCAAGCGAGCGAACTCGGCCTATATCGGCGATAATGCGCTGATTTTCCCGGTTCTCATCACCGATGAAGACCACGCCGTGCACCGGAATGGCTCTCAGCCGCAGCGCCTCGAGCGACAGCAGCGTGTGGTTGATGGTGCCGAGTGAGGTTCTGGCGCACAGGATCAGCGGAATTCGCCAGCGGGCGAAAATATCGACAAACAGCAATGTGTCGGTCAGCGGCACCAGCACACCGCCCGCCCCTTCGATCACCAGCGGCCCATCCGTTTCCGGCGGCAGCAAAAGCTCGGGCTCGATCGTGACATTGTCGAGGCGGGCCGAAAGATGCGGTGAGGCCGGCATTTTCAGGCGATAGGCCTCCGGCAGGATGCGCGTGCGCGGCACGCCACCCATCCGCTCCACCACCTCGCTGTCGGTCTCTTCCTCGAGCCCGGATTGCACCGGCTTCCAGTAATGGGCTTGCAATGCGTGAGTAAGCGCCGCAGAAAAAACCGTCTTACCGATACCCGTATCGGTGCCCGAGACGATGAAACGGAGGCTCATCGTTCCTCCTCCATGGCGAAGGCGAGCAGCCCGACCATATCGGCGATCTGGCTTTCCTCGACATTGAGCGTAATGGATATGCGCAGGCGTGCCGTGCCTTCCGGTACCGTTGGCGGGCGGATGGCGCGCACGTCGAAGCCGCCGTCTCGCATACGCGTGGCGATTTTCAGTGCACGCGCATTGTCACCAATCATCACCGGCAATATCTGCGAGCCGCCGGGCGTCACGCCCAGCCGGGATCGTAATTGTTCGCTGGCCAAATTTATCAGTTCTTCCAGACGGATGCGCCGCCAGGGCTCGTCGGCGACGATCCGCAAGGCCTCACGCACAGCCGCCGGCATCAGCGGTGACGGCGCGGTCGAATAGATGAAACCGCGGGCGCGGTTGGTGAGGTAATCGGCGAGAACCGCAGGCAGACTGATAAGCGCGCCGGAAAGACCAAGCGCCTTGCCGCAGGTGTGCAGCGCCACGACATTACCCCGACCTTCCAGTTCAGCGGCCAGGCCGCGCCCGCCCGGCCCGAACACGCCGGTGGCATGCGCCTCATCGACGACGAGAAAGCCGCCATGTCGCCCGGCGAGGTCGGCAAGGGCAGCAACCGGCGCCCGGTCACCATCCATGGAATAGAGGCTCTCCACCGCGATCCACGGGCGACCTTTGCCGCCCGCCTGCCGCCATCGGTTTATTTCCCGTTCGAATGCCTCAACCTGATTATGCGGCACAGCGACCGCCTTCGCCTTGCCGGCGGCAATGCCGTCATGCACGCTGGCATGGATCAGCGCATCGTAGAGAACGAGGTCGTCCCGCAGCGGCAGTGCGGAAAAAAGTGCGACATTGGCGGCAAATCCGCTACCGAAATAGATCGCCCTCTCAGCGCCGAAAAATACCGCCGCCTCCGTTTCAAGCGCCTCATGTTCGGGATGGTTGCCGCGAAGCAGCCGCGAACCACCGGCACCCACAGGCACGCCGCTCTCGATTGCGTCAGTGATCGCCGCCTTCAGCCGGGGTGCATCGGCAAGCCCGAGATAGTCGTTGGAGGTGAAGTCGATACCCTGCCGGGGCGCTAGCGCCCGCAGGCGCGACTTGCGGTGCAGACCGGCAAGCTTCAGCTCATAGGCGGAGAGCGCCGACGAATTCACCGGGTCTCTCCCGCTTCCGCCGTTTGCAACGCCATCGGCTTCAGGCCCAGTCGCCGGAACAGCGCCGTATCGTGATCTTCCCCCGGATTATCCGCCGTCAGCAGCGTCTCGCCGACGAAGATGGAATTCGCCCCGGCCAGAAAACAGAGCGCCTGCGTCTCATCACTCATTTCGGTACGTCCGGCGGAAAGCCTCACATGCGAACGGGGCATGAGGATGCGCGCAAGCGCAATGGTGCGGACGAAGTCGATCGGATCAACCGGAGCGGCCTTGGCAAGCTTCGAGCCGGGGATCGGGATCAGCATGTTGATCGGCACGCTTTCCGGCGGAACCGGCAGATTGGCAAGGGTTACCAGCATGGAAATACGGTCCTCGACCGTTTCTCCCATGCCGAGAATGCCGCCGGCGCAGACCTTCATGCCGGCATCACGAACATTGGCGAGCGTTTCCAGCCGATCCTCGAAGGTGCGGGTGGTGATGATCTCCGAATAGAACCGCTCCGACGTATCGACATTGTGATTGTAGTAATCTAGCCCGGCGTGAGCGAGACGTTCGGATTGTTCCGGCGTCAGCATGCCGAGTGTCATGCAGGTTTCCATGCCGAGCGCCTTGACGCCTTCGACCATGGCCACCACCGCCTCCATGTCGCGCTCCTTAGGGTTGCGCCACGCCGCTCCCATGCAATAGCGCGTCGCCCCGCCCTCTTTCGCCTTGCGCGCCTCTGCCAGCACTCGCTCCACCTCCATGAGTTTGGAAGCCTTCAGACCTGTTGGATTGCGGGCGGACTGGCTGCAATAACCACAATCCTCCGGGCAGCCGCCGGTCTTGATCGATAAAAGCCGGCTCATCTGGATGGCGTTGGCATCGAAATGGCGACGATGCACCTGCTGTGCCCGGAACAGGAGGTCATTAAATGGTAAATTATAGATAATTTTTGCTTCTTCGAGTGAAGGATCCGCTTTGATTGAGGGAATCTGCGCCTGATTTTGTTCAATTTCCGTGATAATCTGATTCATCCGGCGATCTTCCCTTCAAATAAATAGATAGAACTTATTTTTATCTATTTTTTTATCGGACCCTTTTGCAAGGACTTTTTTCGAGAAAAACGTCAGGCACCGGAGATCGAAGAAATATGCGGGATAAGACTGCGGCGTTTGGCTGCGGGGATTTAGCGAATGGGAAAACGCCTTGCGAAAGAGACCCATGGCGCAAAAACGCCGCAATTGCTATGGGTGAGGCATGATCACATTTCGTCCCGCCAACGCTCGCGACACGGCCCGCATCCTTGAAATATGGTGTAAGGCCGTAGACGCTACCCATGATTTTCTTCACAGAGCGGATCGCGCCGCAATCGAGGAAGAAGTGACGGCTTTTCTTCCCGAGGCCGCTTTGACGCTCGCCGTTGATGCGTCGGATAAGCCTCTCGGGTTCATGTTTCTGCATGAAGGGCACATGGAAGCGCTTTTCATCGATCCGGATTATCACGGCAGAGGCATCGGCAAGGCGCTCGTGCAGGCAGCACTTGCCACACACCCCGCGCTGACCACCGATGTCAACGAACAGAATACGCAGGCCATGGGCTTTTATCGCCGGCTCGGTTTCAAGCCGACGGGACGCTCCGACCTCGACGGGCAGGGACGTCCCTATCCGCTCGTCCATCTTGGGTTTGGCGCAACCGAACAATAAGCCGGGGGGACATGGCTCATCTGGGGGGAGCAAGCCACGAACACCATCATCCGTTTCGCAACCGAGGATTTTCAGCCCGAGCACCGCTTCGACCAATGGCGCGAAGTGCGCGGCAAAAGCCTGTTTGGCGTAACGATCGAGCTTGCGCCGGATCGCCGCCAGACCTTCAGCGGGTCGTTTCAGGCGCGCTCTGTTGCAGGCGCCGTCGTAAGCGAAATGCGCGCTTCCTCTTACCGGGTCAACCGCACGGAAGCCGATATTGCCCGCATTGCCGGCGACAGCCTCTGCATTGGCTTGCAGGTGAAGGGTTCGGGGTTGCTGCATGCCGGTCGAGACAGGATCCATGCCGTTTGCGGTGGTGATTTCACCATCAACTATTCGGACTTGCCCTATGACGCGATACCCGGCGGTGAGGCGGATTTTCACTACAAGATGCTCAAGATCCCTGTCGACGACGAAGTCATGCTTGGCCGACCGGCCGATGACCTGTTCGCCACGCGTTACGCCGACAAGACCGCCTTCTCCCGGCCGTTCCGGGCGCTCTTCAACGCGCTGAACGCCGAACGCGGCAGGCTCATCGATCCCGTGCGCGATGTGACACATATCGCCCGATTAGCCATGACGGCGCGTGGACGGCTTTCGCCTGCAATGCCGGAAGTGCGCGCCGCACTCCGCACCGGGCTTTGTTATGCGGCCCAGGACATCATGATGCGCAAAAAGTCCTGGCAGAACCTCACGCCTGCCGCAGTGGCAAAGGAACTGGGCATTTCGCTTCGGCAACTGCACGTCGTTTTCGAAGGCGCAGAGCTGTCTTTTTCCCGCACGCTCGCCTCCATGCGGATCGAGGAAGCGCGACGCCTGCTGCTGGAATCTCCCGCCCTGCCAATCACGCAGGTCGCGTACGGCTGCGGCTTCGACAGTCTTCCAACCTTTTACCGGGTGTTCAGCAGCACCTATGGCATGACGCCCGGCGAAGCCCGCGCCACGGGCATGCCGACGGCCTAAAAGTGTCACCTCTGCGCGCAATGAGAAGACGCCTCATCCCGACCCCTGTAAGGCCGATGGATCATCCAATCCTCATTACACTCCGCAAGGAGGGTGGTGCCGGCAATTCGAGGAGCGCTGCCCATGACCAATTTTTTCGATTTCGCGATCTCCGGGTTGCCGGACGCCTCCGCCGTTGGCCGCAGGCTACCACCCAGCGAAATCGACCGGTTGCTTCAAACGGGTGCTTTCGCGGCAGCACTACGGCTGCTGGCGGGAAGTTTCATCACCCTCTACGAAGGTTCGCCCGACATAACCGCGCTTTTCGCCACGCGCCAGAGCCGGCTTCTTTGCCACGCGCTGTTGGCGCTCTATTTTCAAAAGCGCAAGACCGGAACGGACGAACCCGCCCTGACGCGGGAAGATTTCGGCCAACTCGCGCTCCAACACGGCCTTGCAAGCCATGATGTCGCCTATGCCTTCTTCAAAGAGGCGCTGAAACGCGGCCTGACTAGACCGGCGCACCAAGCCGGCGAAAAGCCGGCCGATGGCGTGGTGCCTTCACCTTCCACGCTGGCGATGCTTGCCCAATGGTACGACGTGCATTTTCAGGCGCTGGACCTCATCGATGAGGGGTTCAGGGCCTCTCAGTTCATCGAGCGGTCCGAAACCATGCTCGCACACATCCATCCCCGCGTGGCGCAGGCGCTGCTTTCTAGTCCGGAAGTGCGTTGCCCGGGCCCGCTTTCCATCATCTTCAACTGGTTCGACGCGGGCGGGCTGCTGATGGACCGCCTGATCGCCGGGATCGACTGGGAAAAGCCGACAGAACAGGGCAGACACCTGACGGATGTGAAAACAGCATCGCAACTGGCGGCATCGCTCTCCCTTTCCCGAATCCATGTCAGGCGCAAGCTTGGCGCGGCCGAACTGATCGGCGGCATCGGCTGGAGCGGACGGAAGGGGCGTTCCGCTCTCTGGATCTCCCAGGGCTTTTACGAGGAATATGCCCGCATGCAGGCACGTAAACTCCTCATTCTCGACGATGCCTTTATGGAGACAGTGTAAGGTTTAAGAACCGGCAGGCGTGCTATTTATTGATGGTTATGAGCGATATCCATTGACAAACTTCAGGACTGCGGCTCTTCTACAGGGCATGCGTGGGATGTTGCGAACATCGAAATTGACGGCACTGCTGTTTCGACTGGTGATGATATTGTCACTGGCGGGATACAGCGTTTCCACCGTCAATGCCGCAATGCATGGCCCCGATACCGCGGAAATGCAGACCACCCAATCCGCCATGATGATGGATCATGGCGCGATGATGGACCATGGCGGTTCGGCCATGATGTCCAGCGACCACCATAATATGGATACGGCAGACCACGACAGCGGCGTCAAAAAGCCCGTGAAGCCGGAATGCTGCAACGATTTCTGTCTCGGCATGGCGGTACTGATTGCGCATGACGCCCTTGGCGTACCAGTCGTCAATTCCATCCGTTCCTTCCTTGACGACAGCAAGACCGTGGGCCAGATCCCGCTGCTTCACCGTCCACCGAATATCTGAACAGGCAAAGCCCGCCTCTCGGGCAATGATCGTGCGTGAACGGCTTTAGCGCCGTCGCGCCGTTGCATCTCCTGTTCGGAAATTACCATGAACCCTATCTACATCGTGGTTGCAGCGCCCCTTTTGCTGGGCGGCTGCACAGCCACATCCTCGATGAACGAGGCCGCCTCGTATGAAGACGCGACAAACCCGTCGCTCGGCGTCACCCCTCTGCGTTATCAGACACCGGTCACAGGTTACTCGCACCGTGCTCCGGTGGACCCGAAGCCCTGGCGAAACCAGAACGATGCGCAGGCTCCGAAAGGAGACGCATCATGACGCTACGCGTGATCAAACTCACGGCCGTCCTTTCCGTCCCGCTCGTTCTTGGCGGCTGCGTCACGGCCACCGACTACACCTCGAAGAACGCAGGCTTCACCACCGTTTCGGCCAGGGCGACCGAGGCGACAGGAAAGCAGACTGTCTGGATACAGAACCGGGCCGAGGCGCAGGCAACCGCAACCCGCGTCAAATCGCTGATGTCAGCGAAAACAATCGATGTCGAGACGGCGGTTCAGGTCGCGCTCCTCAACAACAAGGGCCTTCAGGCGGCCTATGCCGATCTGGGTGAATCGGCCGCAACCGCCTGGCAATCGACCATGCTGGTCAATCCGAGGGTCGGCATCGGATTGACGGGGATCGGCACTCCGGGGCTCCGGGCCTACAAGGCGATCGAGGGTGTGATCGTCACCAATATTCTGGCACTGGCCACGCTCAAACAGAATGTCGAGATTGCCGATACCGGCTTCCGAAAGGCGCAGCTCGCAGCCGCGCTGAAGACGTTGCAATTGGCGGCAGATACCCGCCGCGCCTGGATCACGGCGGTTGCTGCCTGGGAAAATGTCGGCCAGCTGGCGCAGGCCCAGACAGCCGCGGATGCCGCCTCGGAACTTGCGAGGAAGCTTGGCGAAGCAGGCTCGCTGAACAAGGAAGGCCAGGCTCGCGAGCAGGTCTTCTATGCCGAACTGACCGGCCAGATCGCCAAGGCGCGGCTTGAAGCCCGGCTTGCGAAGGAGGAACTGACAAGGCTGATGGGCCTGTGGGGCGCGGACATAGACTACTCCATCCCCAACCGCCTGCCCCAGCTTCCAAAGGATCTGGCCAAACGTGAGATGATCGAGGCTGAGGCGCTGCAGCGCCGGGTGGATTTGCAGATGGCGAAGCTCGATCTGGAATCGACCGCCCGGTCGTTCAAACTCACAGAAGCCACCCGATACGTCACCGATCTAGAACTTCGTTCCGGCTTCGAGACCGAACGCGAACTTGAAGACGGCGAAAAACACAAACAGACGACGGGCAATGCCGAGCTGGAATTCGTCATTCCGATCTTCGATTCCGGTCGGGCAAGAATGCGGGAATCCGAACTCGCCTATATGCGCGCAGCAAACCTGCTGGCCGAAAAAGCGGTCAATATCCGCTCCGAAGCCCGCTCCGCCTATCAGGCCTATCGCTCGAACTACGACATCGCCCGGCACTATCGCAACAGCGTGGTGCCGCTGCGGACCAAGATCGAGGAGGAGTCGCTGCTGACCTATAACGGCATGCTCACCAACACCTTCGAACTGCTCGCCGACAGCCGCGAAAAGGTCAATTCGAACCTGCTCGCCATCAATGCCAAACGTGACTTCTGGCTCGCGGAAGCCGGCCTTGCGCCCGCCATCTACGGCGGTGGCGCGGGTACGGCAGGCGCGGAGACCGAAGTTGCCGCCACTGGTGGCGGCAGCGGTGGCGGACACTGAGAAAGGAAACGACCATGTTCAATAGAAGAAACTTTCTGGGCGTCGGCGCCGCAATGGTCTCCACGGCGGCCTGGGCAAAGACATCGAATAGCAGCCTGCCGGAAGCGGCCGTGATGGAAACGGCAGCGACGCAAGCCCCCGTCAAGCCCACTACCGGTCCCGATTACAATCCAGTCGTCACCCTCAACGGCTGGACCCTGCCCTTCCGGATGAACAATGGCGTCAAGGAATTCCACCTTGTCGCCGAGCCGGTGGAACGCGAGATGGCGGAGGGCATGACCGCCCGCCTCTGGGGCTATAACGGCCAGTCACCCGGCCCGACCATCGAGGCCGTAGAAGGCGACCGGGTGCGGATTTTCGTGACCAACAAGCTGCCGGAACATACAACGGTCCACTGGCACGGCATGATCCTGCCATCAGGCATGGACGGTGTCGGCGGCCTGTCACAACCGCATATCCCCGTTGGCAAGACCTTCGTCTACGAGTTCGATCTCGTGAAGTCCGGCACTTTCATGTACCACCCGCATTCAGACGAGATGGTGCAGATGGCGATGGGCATGATGGGCTTTTTCGTGGTCCATCCAAAGGACCCGACCTTCATGCCTGTTGATCGCGACTTCGTGTTCCTGATCAACGCCTTCGACATCAATCCCGGCTCCTACGTTCCGAAAATCATGACCATGACGGACTTCAATCTGTGGTCATGGAACAGCCGGGTATTTCCGGGCATCGATCCGCTGGTGGTCTCCAAGGACGACCGGGTGCGTGTCAGGGTCGGCAACCTGACCATGACCAACCACCCGATCCACATGCACGGTTATGATTTCGAGGTGACGTGCACGGATGGCGGCTGGGTGCGGCCCGAGGCCCGGTGGCCGGAGGTCAGCATCGACATACCCGTCGGCGCGATGCGGGCCTATGAATTCGACGCCAAATATGTCGGCGACTGGGCGATCCATTGCCACAAGTCGCACCACACGATGAATGCGATGGGACACGATGTCCCGACCTTCATCGGCGTCGACAAGAAGACCGTCACCGAAAAGATCCGAAAGGTGCGGCCGGAATACATGCCGATGGGTACAGCCGGCATGGCCGATATGGGCGCGATGGAGATGGAAATCCCTGAGAACACCGTTCCCATGATGACCGGCTGGGGTCCGCACGGCCCCATCGAAATGGGCGGCATGTTCTCCGTGGTGAAGGTCCGCGAAGGCATCTCCGCGGGCGATTACTCAGATCCCGGCTGGTACCAAAACCCGCCCGGTACCCAAGCCTGGGAATGGACCGGCGACGTGCCGGATACCGAAAAGACCAATGATCCGAAAACACAGATCACGCCGAAACCAATGAAACACGGCTGATCGTGCAGACCATATCCCCACCAGAACCAAGGAAAAATTCGATGACCAGACTGAAACTTGCACTGCTTCTCACCGCTCTTGCCACACCCGCCTTCGCATCGGGCACCCACGGCGGCGGCCATGAAGCGATGGCGATTGGCGAACCCGGCGACAAATCCAAGGTAACCCAGACCATACAGGTCACCATGAAGGAAACGCCTGATGGCAAGATGCTGTTCACGCCCGCCAAGTTCGAATTCAAGAAGGGCAAGACCGTTCGCTTTGCCGTGAAGAATGTCGGCGAGCTGGACCATGAATTCATTCTCGACGAACAGAGCGCAAATCTGGAGCACAAGGCCGCCATGGCAAAGGCCCCGGAGATGGAACACGACAATCCGAACGCAATCAGCCTTGCGCCGGGCGAAAGCGGCGAAATCATCTGGAAATTCACCAATGACGGCATGTTCGAATTCGCCTGCCTGAAGCCCGGACATTACGAGGCCGGCATGCGCGGCGATCTCAAAGTTTCGGCCAAGTAACCAATCGAAAAAAGGAATCTGACCATGAAGACGATCGTTAAAATTACCCTTGCAGCCGCTTTGTTGCTTACAGCCCCCTTTGGCGCATTCGCACAGGAATTCACCAAGGGTACGGTGAAGAAGGTCGACGCTACCGCCAAGAAAGTCACCATCATTCATGAGGAACTGAAGAACCTCGACATGCCCGCCATGACGATGGTGTTCCGCGTCAAGGACGATGCCCTGCTCGCCAAGCTCAAGGAAGGCGCGAACATCGAGTTCATCGCCGAACGTGCGGATGGCAAGCTGGTCGTCGCGCAGGTGAAATAAGGCAGTCCTCGTCTGCACATGCCCGTACCAGACCACAGGCACGGGCATGTGCGATTTGAGCAGGCGGCGGACGAACCCCGGACACAAATTTATTGCTCGGGGCATGACCTTTGTTCGGCGCTATGCCGTATTCCCATGAATTAGCGCAGAAGCACAGTGTCGATTGTGTCCGCATGCTTCGTGAACAGCCGATGCAGTGAGAGGAACACGGCGAGCATCAGTGGCCATGCAATCAGGACATCGGAGAGAAAATGTGCGCCCATAGCTGCCCTGTTTAGGGAGCAAAGCACGATGAACGGCATCAAGATCGCCGTGGCACTCAGGCGGAATTTTTCCGGCAGGAAGATGATGAACGCCAGCAGGGCGATTGCGGACGCGCTTTCGCCGGATGGAAAGGAGCAGTTGCGCGAACAGCTGCCATCGAGGGAAAGAACGGGCGTAAAAAACAAATCCGCCCCGAATTCACTGATATGCCGCGGTCTGGCACGTCCGAACAGGTTTTTCAGCACATGCACGGTCGCACCCGGCCCAAGCGCATAAAAGGTGAGAACAAGTAGCAGTTTGTGAGGGCGGATGGCACGCCGCACGCCGGACACAAATGGCGTTGCAAGGAGCAGGCAGACAAGCGTGGACAATAAAATGGCGGGAAGTGCGCGGTTCAGATCGCGGACGGAAATCAAGAATTGATCCTCGCCAAGACGAAAACCATCTGTCCAGAACCAGCGACTGGCGTCAAGATCGATATCCGGCCTGACAGTGAAGAAGATCATCATTGCAAGCGTGGTCGAAAGCGCGAGCAGGGATGGGCTGCCGGAAACCCATGCGAAAGTCTGGCGCGCCGTGGGGATGACGGCAAAGCGGAACTTCGGTTTTTCGGGCCGGCCTGGCCATTTCTGTTCGGTCTTATGGGAGAGATACTGGTGCATGGCCAGCTTTCTTCCGTAGAAATGTCAAGGTTCTGCGGAGGAAGTCTCAAGACTGAGAGGAAAAGCGTGCCTGCAGCATCTATCTCGGGCGACAGCTCTTGCCCGGCGCTTTGCGTCGGCTTAGCGTCCCGGCAATAAAGCGGTAATATCAGTAAGTTCGTAAGGTCAGCATGGACAAAGGTCTCATTCTCATCGTCGAAGACGACCCCGACATCATGCAGATTCTGGACGCCTATCTCATTCGTGACGGATACAGAACCGTTAGAGCCGGGGATGGCGAGACGGCCATGACGCATTTCTCCATGCTGCGGCCGGATCTCATTCTTCTCGACATCGGGCTACCGAAGCTCGATGGCATCGATGTGCTGACACGCATACGGCGGGAGCGTGATACACCGATCATCATGGTCACCGCCCTTGCCGAAGATATGGACAAGCTGACCGGTCTGCGCCTGGGTGCCGACGACTACATCGTCAAACCTTTCAACCCGCAGGAAATGGTCGCCCGGGTGAATGCCGTTCTAAAACGCTCGCGTCAGCCAACTGGCGGAGGGATCCTGCGTTTCGGCGCCATCGAAATAGATACCGAAGCTTACATCGCGGCTGTTTGCAGCGATGCGGGACGAACCGTTCTGCCGTTGACGCTCAGCGAATTCAGAATTCTTGCCCATATGACGCGTCGCCCCACCTATGCCTTTCAGCGGGCCGATCTTCTGGATGCCTGCCTGCCGGAAAGCGATGCGCTGGCACGCACGGTCGATACGCACATCGCCAATCTGCGTAAAAAACTGACGGATCACGGTGCTGGCGGTTATCTGGTGTCGGTGCGCAGCATCGGCTACCGGCTTGCCAGGGAGCAGACATCATGAGGTTCCGGCGGCTCCGCCTGCGCACGATGACGGCGATCACAATCACCACAATGCTCATCTTTGCGGTTGCGTTGGTCTATTTCGGCGTTTCCTGGTATTCGGACACCATTGAGGAGCGCATCCTTGCCCAACTGTCGCCTGATGCCGCCACGGCTTTCTCGGATATTGACCGGGGCGTGATGCCGGATCAGAGCCAGCTTCAGGCCCTTATCGAGGTTTTACCGGGCCTGGAGGACCAGGCAGATAGCGAACTTCTCAAATCGGTGTTCCTCTTCGGATTGCTCGGTGTCTTCCTGTGCAGCTTGCTTGGTTATTTCATCTCCCGGCGCATTGCAGCACCTCTCGGCGAACTTGCCGACGCGGCGCGGCGCATGGCGACCGGCGACTTCAGCGGAGGCGCAAAGATCAAGGCGAGCCGCATCGCCGAAGTCGGATTTCTGGTCGACAGTTTCGAGACTTTGACGCAGGAGCTTCAGATGATGGAGCGCCGGTTGAAGTTCAACACCATGGCGGTAGCCCACGAGCTGCGCACCCCGCTGACCATCCTGCAAGGCCGTTTACACGGCATTGCCGATGACGTCTTTCCGCTCGACAAGCAGGCCATTCGCCACCTCATCGGCCATGTGGAAGGACTTGCGCGTCTCGTCGACGATCTGCGGACGCTTTCGCTGGCAGAAACCAACAGTCTCGTTACGGAGATGCGGCCACTCGATCTCGCTACCGAATGCGCGGCCGTGGCGGAGGCGGCACGGCCTCTTCTCGAAGAGGCAGGAATTCGTCTCGATATGTCGCTGCAGACGGCTCCAATTAGCGGCGACCCTCAACGCCTTCAACAGCTGCTGCTCATCCTGATGGATAATGTACGCCGCTATGCGGCGAGCGGGAAGAGCCTCTTCTGCTCGACCGGAGTCCGGGAAGGACGTCCCTTCATAACAATCGAAGACAACGGGCCGGGTTTTCCCCCCGGCATCGAGGCACACGGCATCGAACTCTTCTGGCGCACAGAGCCGTCGCGTGCACGTAAGACCGGTGGCACCGGCCTCGGCCTGTCGATTGCTCGAGCGATCGCAAGGGCGCATGACAGCGATTTGCAGATAGATCCGCGACAAGACGGCGGAACCGTCGTCACGGTTCTCTTCAAGGCAGCCACCTGAAAAATCCCGGCGAGTTGATGCTCTCCCATGCGCGCTGACGGTGTGCTTCGTCGGGGCTTATTCCAGGGTTTCGCCGCGCCAGGACTGCTGTCGGGAATAAGGTGATCGCAAATTTTCCTTACGCCGAATTATTTTCTATAAAATAGATAGAAAAAGAACGACCTGTCTTTCTTGAGGCGCTCCTCATGCCTAGTTTAGCTGTCATCATTGGTCGCCATCAGGGAGGACCGATGTTGAGCGAAATCCCGTATCGATCCAGCAAACTGCACCGCTGCAATTGATACTGGCGCATTATCGGCCCGGTTGAATTGGGGGAAAAGGTGACACGATACGTTATCATTGGCGCAGGCGCGGTTGGCGCGAGCCTTGCCGCGCAGTTCGAGCTTTCCGGCATCAAATATGCTCTGGTCGGACGCGGCGCACAAATTGCCTCCATCATTGAACAGGGGCTGAGCTACCAACGCCCCTCAGGCACGCAACAAATAAGGCTGAACGCCTTCGACGTATCCGCTCCGCCGGACCTGGCGCCCGACGATATCCTGCTGCTGACCGTCAAAACGCAGGATGCGGCAGCCACTCTGGCAGACTGGTCATGGCGACAGGTATCCGGCGTGGAAGGTCTAACAGCCACGCAGTTGCCGGTGGTTACCTTTCAGAACGGTCTGGCGACGGAAGCGCTGGCGCTCAGGACCTTCGCCAATGTCTACGGCGCCAGTATTCTGACCCCTGCCCGGTTTACACAAACCGGCGCGGTTGCGGCGGCCGGCAATCCGCAGGTCGGCGTGGTCACGATCGGGCGCTTCCCGGCCGGTTCCGACGAAACGGCGAAGGAGATTGCCGCAGACCTCACACGCGCCAATTATCTTGCGGAAACCAGCAGCGATATCCGCCGCTGGAAATCGGCAAAACTGCTTCATAACGTCCGCAACGCGCTGGATCTGTTCGACGGAGAAGACGATCTGCGAGCATCGATCGCCGAAGCGCTGGTCAATGAAGCCCGCCAGGCGCTTGAGGTAGCAGGCTACAATCTCGCCTCTCCCTCTGAACGGGCTGTCGATATTTCAGGCTGGAGCATCGCTCAAAACAGCGGCATTCAGCCCGGCCAGCAATCGACCTGGCAGAGCTTTGCCCGGGGCGCTTCCAGCGAGGTCGACTTTCTCAACGGTGAGATTGTGCTGCTCGGCCGTCTGCATAACGTCGCGACACCGTATAACGAGGCTATCCAGTCTCTTGGCGGCAGGCTGGCGCATCAGGGCGGCTTCTCGAAGGCGGTGCCGCTTGACGCGATCCTTTCTTTTGTCGGGCAGCTCCACGAGCGCGACAAAACCGGTCTCGCCGCCGCGCAATGATGCGTGCGACCCGTTCTTCCCATGAAACCACCAAGCTGAAGCGATAAAATGAGAGAAGCCATTCCAGACCAGATTCTCACCGCCGCCGGCGCGCTGTTTTATACCGAAGGTATCCGGGCGGTCGGTATCGACCGCATCATCGAAGAAGCGAAGGTCGCAAAAGCTACTCTCTATCGGCATTTTCCGTCCAAGGATCATCTTGTCGCGGCCTATCTTCAGGATCGCCACGATCGTGTCATTCGCTCGCTGAAGGATGTTCTGACGGCGACGATTGATCCAAGGGACCAGCTGCAGGTGATTTTCGAGCGGCTTTACGAGAAGGCCGACAGCCCTGAATTCAGGGGCTGTGCCTTTGCACTCGCGGTTGCCGAACACGGCGATTCCGAACGCGTCGTCACCGTGGCTCGAACCCACAAAAGAATGGTGCGGGATATTTTCGAGACCGTCATGTCGAAAGCGGGGGTGCGACTGGATCAGGCCGCCTCCCACCTTTCGCTTCTTTACGAAGGCGCACTTGCCACCGTCGCGGTCGGGCGCGATCCGCATGCCGTACTCATCGCCCGGGACTGTGCGCTCTCGGTATTCGATCTCGCCACCGGCGAGATATCCTCAGGAGACAAGATATGACCAAGACCATCGACTATTTCTTCGGCATCGGCTCCCCCTGGGCCTTTCTCGGCCTGGAGCCTTTCGCCACGCTCGCTAACGAGCACAACGCCACGATACGGCCCTATGTCATCCCGCTGATCGAGGATAATGGCGCCATCTACTCACGCAACCGTCCGGAAGCGCGCCGCGCCTATTGGACGAAGGATTTGAAGCGATGGGCGGCGTTGCGCGGCAAGTCCCTTAACTTCGACAATCGCGCCGCCCTTTCCGATCCCACGCCGGCCGGCTTCATGGTCATTGCCGCGATCGATGCGGGCGAGGACTGGTTGAGGCTGACCAAGGCGCTTCAGGAAGCTTTCTGGGAAGGAGGCCAAGATATTGGCAATGCCGAAGTTCGCCGCGCAATCGCTGACAAAGCCGGTTTCGACGGGGCGGCGCTGGACGAACGCGGCGGAAGCGATGCCGTGGAAGCCATCCGGAAAGCCAATTATGAGGCCGCAAAGGCAGCCGGTGTGTTCGGGCTTCCGACATTCCGCTACGAGGACGAACTGTATTGGGGACAGGACAGCCTGCCCTTCCTCGAACGTCATCTCAAGGGCGAAAAACTGGCCGCCTGATCCCCGCCGAAAACCGGGTGACTGTCACGCCGTGGCCGCAACCCGGCCATGGCTCTCTCCAGACCATTCCCGTGGAGTTTCTCATGTCTCTTTTCCCGCCCTCTTCGCGCGGAGTATCGCGATGAGCGCACTGCCTCCCGCTCTCTCGGACGCTTTGCGCAACCGTTTCGGCGAGCGTTTTTCCACCGCGCAGGCATTGCGGGAACAACACGGCCGTGGCGAATCCCACCATACGCCGTCGATCCCGGATGCCGTCGTTTTCGCCGAGAGCACGGATGATGTGGCGGAAGCCGTGCGGCTTTGCGCCGCTGAAGGTGTTCCCGTTATCGCCTTCGGCACCGGCACTTCGCTCGAAGGCCATCTGACGGCAGTGCGTGGCGGTGTCTCCGTCGATCTGTCGCGCATGTCGAAAATCGTCCGCATCAGCGCCGAGGATCTCGATTGCACGGTGGAGGCCGGCGTCACGCGCGAGCAACTGAACACACATCTGCGCGACATGGGCCTGTTCTTTCCGATCGATCCTGGCGCCAATGCGTCCATCGGCGGCATGGCGGCAACCCGCGCTTCCGGCACAAACGCCGTGCGTTACGGCACAATGCGAGAAAACGTGCTGTCGCTGACAGTCGTCTTGCCGAACGGCCAGGTCATCCGCACCGGCGGGCGGGCGCGTAAATCATCAGCAGGTTATGACCTAACGCGGCTGTTCGTCGGCTCCGAGGGGACGCTCGGCATCATCACGGAAGTGACGTTGCGACTCTACGGAATTCCCGAAACCATCTCGGCTGCACTTTGCTCCTTCGAAAGCGTCGAACAGGCAGTTGCGGCAGCCATTACGGTCGTGCAGCTCGGCATTCCAGTTGCGAGAATGGAATTAATGGACCGTGGCCTGATCGAGGCCGTCAACGCCTATTCCAGTCTTTCCCTCAAGGTCGAGGACACGCTCGCCTTCGAGTTCCACGGCTCGCCTGCTGGCGTGAAGGAGCAGGTCGAGATGGTCGCTGCCATAGTGGAAGACAATGGCGGCAGGGATTTCGAATGGGCGAATGCGCCGCAAGATCGCAACCGCCTCTGGAAGGCGCGCCACAACGCGTTTTACGCCGTGGTCTCGCAGCGCCCGAACGCCAGGGGCTGGTCTTCCGATGTCTGCGTGCCGGTATCCGAGTTGAGCGGCTGCATCGTCAGGACCCGGGAATTGCTACGCGACTGCAGCGTGCCCGCCGCCATTCTCGGCCATGTCGGCGATGGCAACTATCATGTGGTCTTCGCCGTAGACCCTGCAAATCAAGCCGAACTCGACGAGGTGGCGGCAATCAACAAGAAGATGGTGCAGCACGCCATCTCGGTTGGCGGCACTTCCACCGGCGAGCATGGGGTTGGCACCGGCAAGATCGCTTATCTGCGGCAGGAACACGGCGACGCGGTGGACCTCATGGCCATCATCAAAAACGCCATAGATCCGGCCGGCATCATGAACCCGGGCAAGATCCTGCCGAGCCAAGACTTGCCCAGCCGCCGAGAAACGCTTTGACCGTGCGGGATTTCGCAGATGGATAATTACAAGACCCACAGCTCCCACTGGGGCGCCTTTTCCGGCAGCTACCGGAATGGCAAGCTCGATATCCGTCCGCATCCGGACGATCCACACCCCTCGCCCTTGCTCGCCAATCTGCCGGCAATCGCCGATAGCGCCGCGCGCATCCGGCGTCCGGCGGTCAGGCGCGGCTGGCTGGAGGGAAAACCAGGCAACGCGCAGATACGCGGGGCGGACGACTATGTGGAGGTCGATTGGCCGCAGGCGGCGGACCTCGTCGCGAAGGAACTTCAAAGGGTTTACGGCGATTACGGCCCACAGGCCGTGTTCGGCGGCTCCTACGGCTGGTCGAGCGCCGGACGTTTCCATCACGCGCAAAGTCAGGTCCACCGTTTTCTGAATACGCTTGGCGGATATGTGCGCTCCGTCAACACGTATAGTTCCGGCGCGGCGATGGTCATTATTCCGCATGTTCTCGGACCCTATGATCATTTCGACCGCAAGAGCGTTACCTGGGATGCAATCGAGCGCAGCAGCGAATTGATCGTCGCCTTCGGCGGCATGGCGATCAAGAATACGGACGTGCATGGCGGCGGCAACAGCGTGCATATCGTGCCACAGAAGCTGAATGGCGCACGTGCACGCGGCGCGCGATTCGTGCTGATCAGCCCGCTAAAAGACGATTTTCCGAAAGACCTCAATGCGGAGTGGCTGCCGGTCATACCCGGTACCGATGTCGCGCTGATGCTCGGACTTGCGCATGTTCTCGTCACCGAGGGCCTGCACGATCGGGCGTTTCTTGACCGCTATGCCGTCGGCTATCAGCGTTTCGAAGACTACCTGCTCGGCCGGACCGATGGTGTGGCGAAAAGCCCCGAATGGGCTTCCGGGCTCTGCGGCATCGGCACGGAAACTATTAGGGAACTCGCCCGCACCATGGCGCGCGCGAGAACATTGATCACTGTCAGCCATTCGCTTCAGCGCGCCGATTATGGTGAGCAACCCGTCTGGCTGGGGATCGTTCTTGCCACCATGCTCGGTCAGATTGGCCTCGACGGCGGCGGATATTCCTATTCCCTCGGCGCTTTGGGCAATGTCGGCAAGAACCTGCTGGCCGTTCCCCTGCCGACACTTAGCCAGTTCAAAAACCCGGTCGCGGATTTCATTCCGGTCGCGCGTATTGCCGACATGCTGCTCAATCCTGGTGGGGAATTTCACTATAACGGCCAGAGGATGCACTATCCCGATATCCGCTTGGTTTACTGGGCGGGTGGTAACCCGTTCCACCACCATCAGGATATCAACCGGCTACGGGCAGCGTTCAGACGGCCCGAGACCATCATCGTGCACGAAACCGCATGGACATCATCCGCGCGGCATGCCGATATCGTGCTGCCGGCGACGACAACTCTGGAGCGCGACGACATTGGCGCCGCCGACCGCGATCCTCTGATGATCGCGATGAAAAAGCTGATCGAACCGGTTGGTGAGGCGCGCGACGACTACGAAATCTTCTCCGAGATCGCGCGCCGGCTCGGCAAATTCGAAACCTTCACCGAAGGCCGCAGCAGCCGGGAATGGCTTGCCTTCCTCTATGAAACAACGCGTGGGGCGCTTGCCGCCGGTGGGCATGAGGCTCCCGATTTCGAAACGTTCTGGGAACGTGGAGAGATAGGTCTGCCGCTCAAGCCGGATGACGGAGGGCCTGCGCGTGCCTTCCGTGATGATCACCTAGCCTTCCCTCTGAAGACACCATCCGGTAAAATCGAAATCTTCTCCGAGACGATCGAGGGTTTCGGCTATGACGATTGCGGCGGCCATCCGCAATGGTATCCCGGCAGGACGAAACCGGAAGACGAAGCGCTCTATCCGCTGCATCTGGTCTGCAATCAGCCGCATCAGCGTCTGCACAGCCAGCTCGACTATGGCGCCTTCAGCCGCTCCACCAAGATTAAGGGCCGGGAACCCGTGCGCATCAACCCCGAAGATGCAGTCCGCCGGGGCATTGCCGATGGCGATATCATCAGGCTGTTCAACAGTCGTGGCAGCTGCCTCGCCGCAGCCGTCCTGAGCACGGATGTGCGCAACGGCGTGATGCAGCTGGCGACGGGTGCGTGGTTCGAACCGCATGACCGGCATGCAGAGCAAGCGATGTGCATTCACGGCAATCCGAACATCCTGACGCGCGACATCGGCACCTCGAAACTGGCGCAGGGATCGACCGGTCAGATTACCAGAGTGGAGGTGGAACGTTTTGCCGGTGAGGCGCCTCCGGTGCGGATTTTCGAAAAGATGACATTTGCAAAATAAGTGAGGGATGGGTGTTCCGGCACTACCTGAAAAATCGCACCGCCAACGTATTTCGGGCGTCGGAAAAGCTGATCCTACCACCTTCGGAAACCGCGGCAAAATAATCCATTAATTCGATAGAAAAAGAACAACTGGTCTTTCTCCTTCTGGCCACCCTGCTACGTTAGACATCAAGAACCGAATTTCGAAACAAGGGACCGCGTCATGACCGCACGATGTATCAGCAAGCACGGCCTGCGATCGAACGAGCCGTCAATGGCTGAAAGTAACGGCTAAGCCGTGACATCGGTCGGACCCTCCAAGAGGTAACGCAGGCACATTTTTCCCGATTTCAGGACATTGAAACCACCGGCAAGGCTGTCGTGTGAAGCCTTTCGTGTGCCCGCAAAAGACCAGCCAGAGCGGCGATAGTTCCTGAAATCACAAAGACAAGAAACAACGCGACCAATCAGGATTTCTTAATGACGATACGTTCTTCGCTTTTTTCCTTCTCCCGTCGGGGTCTGCTGACCACCACTCTCGCAGGGGCAATCGCGCTTCTGACGACGATGGCGCCTGCTCCGGTTGGGGCAGCAGATACCCCCCGCAATGGCGGCGACATCACCTTCCTCATCGATTCTCTCGGCGACACCTGGATCCCGAATAACAGCGCCATTTCCAGCTTTCAGGGCCATATCTGGGGCCATGTCGCCGACAAGCTGCTTTATGTCGATGCCGATGGTAAGGTCAGCCCCTGGCTTGCCGAGCGCTGGGAGCAGAACGACAATGCCACAGAATTCACGCTTCACCTCAAAAACGGCGTGACCTTCTCCGATGGCACACCGCTGGATGCAGCGGCGGTCGTCGCCAATCTCGACATCTGGTATGCCGGACGCAAGAGCGAAGGCATCAACCCGATCGGTCTTTTCCCCAAGACCTACGACCATGCTGAAGCGGTGGACGCATCCACGGTGAAGGTCTTCTTCAAGAAGCCGACGCTCGGCTTTATTCCGACGCTCGGTTACCACGGCTCGATCCTGATCTCGCCGAAGACCATCGCCCAGCCCGCCACCCAGCAGGCCGATCTCAGCAAGACTTCCGGCAGCGGCCCCTATGTGGTCGAATCCTGGAAGGAGGGAGATTACGTCAAGCTGGTCAAGCGCAAGGACTACAATTGGGGTCCTGCCGCCGTTGGCCACACCGGCCCAGCCTTCCTCGATTCCATCACCTATAAGCTGGTGTCGGAACCGTCGTTGCGTGTCGCCTCGGTCCAGTCCGGCCAGGCCGATGTCGCCTATAATGCTTCGCCGCAGGAGCTGAAGTCACTGCACGAAGAGGGCTTCACCGTCGCAACGCCGCGTTATCTCGGCTTCGTCAACGGCTGGGCGGTCAACACCAAGCTTCCGCCCTATGATGATGTGAAGGTTCGCCAGGCACTTCAGGCCGGTGTAAATCGTCAGGAAATCATCGACACCGTCTATACGCCGGACTGGAAGCTCGCCACGTCCTTCATCCAGAGCAACGTGCCGGGCGCGACCGACCACAGCGCACTTCTCGCTTACGATCCCGCCAAGGCCGAAAAGCTGCTCGACGAGGCGGGCTGGGTCAAGGGCGCCGATGGTATCCGGACCAAAGACGGCAAACCGCTGTCGCTGACAATCCACTCCAATCCCTATCTCGCGACATCCAAGTCGGTCGATGAACTCATCGCCCAGCAACTCGGCAAGCTCGGCTGGAAAGTCGCTATTCGCGCTTACGACGTCGTGACCTTTGGTGAAAAGGTCAAATTCGGCGGTGCGGCCATCCCGACCTATGAGGTGACGCGCAGCTTCATCGATGCAGGCACCGTCGCCAGCATTCTCACCAACGCCAACAATGGCGAGAACTGGTTCGCCCTTGACGACCGCGACGCGACGCTCAACGGATTGCGCGACAAGATCGCCGGCGCCGGCTCTGTCGACGAGCGCAGCCCGCTTCTCGATGAGCTGCAGAAATATGTCCTTGAGCAGGGCTATTTCATTCCGCGAACGCAGATCGTGCAGCGGATCTACGTGCAGTCCCCGAAGCTGAAGGGCGAAGTGTATAACGGCGTGGCTTATGCCAGCTACTATACCGCCTCCATCAGCGACTGATGCGCACAACAGGGCAACGTTGAAGGAGGTCACCGGCATGAGCAATGCCTACCTAACCTACGCCGCAAAGCGGCTTGGCCAGGCGGTCGTCGTCATACTGCTGGCCTATGTCTTCACCTTCGTGGTCGTCAGCATCCTGCCTGGCGACCCGATCACCAGCGTGCTCAGGAACCCGCAAAACGGGTTCACCGAGCAGGAGATCGCGGAAATCATCGCCGCGCAGGGCCTCGACAGACCGGTTCTCGTGCAGCTGTGGTCGTCCCTGTCGGGGTTTCTGACTGGTGATCTGGGCATGTCGATGCGCTCCAACCGGCCGGTGGCGACCCTCATCGCTGAAGTGCTGCCATCGACACTGATCCTTGCATCCACGGGACTTGCCGTCGCCTTGATTCTCGCAATGGCCGTTGCTTACGGAACCCAGGTGGTACCAAAGCGCTACGGCCAGGGATTGCTACGAGCTTTCCCATCGCTGTTTCTCTCGACACCTAATTTTGTGATTGGCCTGATACTGATCCATCTCTTCGGCTTTCAGCTGCGCCTCTTCCGCGTTATCGAACCAGATAGCTTCTGGGCAACGGTGTTTGCCGCAATCACAATCGGAATTCCTTTCTCTGCGCAAATCGCCGAGGTACTTATAGCGAACCTCGACAGGGAGGCAGAACAGGAATACGCGGCCGTCGCCCGCAGCCGCGGCATCGGACAGGCGCGGCTGTTTGCACAGCATCTGCTCAAGCCTGCTTCGTTGCCCGTCGTCACCGTGATCGCCATCACCGTCGGTGAACTGCTTGGCAATTCACTGATCACCGAGTCTGTCTTTGGGCGAACCGGTCTCGGCAGCCTGGTGCAGCGCTCCGTGAGCACGCAGGACCTGCCCGTCCTGCAAGCGATCGTTTCGCTGGGAGCCGTGGTGTTCGTGCTCGTCAACCTGATTGCCGATCTTCTTTATCCCCTGCTCGATCCACGCGTGCAAATTCTCGGCGCGCGAAAGCCTCGCTTGGCCATTACAGAGGATTCCTCCACCACCACCAAGGCGGTGACACCATGACTTTCGCCTCGAACGCCTCCCTGCCGGGTGCGACCCCTGCAAACAGGCTGACAGGCCTGCGGATACCGCTGACCGTCGCCTTGTCCTTCGCCATTATCGCGCTCGTCGTCGCCTGGTCACTGGCGCCCGGCCTTTTTACCAGTCACAGCCCGGTCGTCGGGGTGCCGACGGACAAATTGCTCGGCCCAAGTCTTGCGCATTGGTTCGGCACCGACCACCTCGGCCGCGATGTCTACGCACGCGTCGTTTATGGCACGTCCTCTTCCGTCTCCAGCGCACTCGTCGCGGTCGTCATCGGCGTTTTCGCCGGCGGTCTCATCGGGCTTCTTGCGGGCTTTCTCGGCGGCTGGGTCGATATCACACTTGCCCGGCTGGTCGATGTGCTCTTGGCAATTCCAAAGTTTCTGCTGGCGGTGATCGTGGTCACCGCCATCGGTTTCGAGACCATCAATGCCGCCATCGCCACCGGCGTCTCCGCCGTAGCGGTCTTTGCCCGCGTCACGCGTGCGGAGGTCATCAAGACCAGACAGGCGACATTCGTGGAGGCTTCGTACCTGCTCGGCGGCTCGCGCTGGTTCATCCTTCTGCGCCACGTTCTGCCCAACGCGTCACGCTCGGTGCTGCCGCTTGCCGTGTTGCAGTTCGGCGAGTCGATCCTCGTGATCGCAAGCCTTGCCTTTCTCGGATACGGCGACCCGCCGCCCGCCTCGGACTGGGGCCTGCTGATCTCGATCGGCAAGGATTACCTCAAATGGCCGTGGCTCGTATACGCCCCCGCCTTCGTCACAATCGCGACCGTCCTCTCTGTAAACAGGATCAGCCGATGGCTACGCAAGACAGACTGACCACCACTATCGCCCGCCCCGTTACCTTTGCGGCCAGACCGCAGCCGCAGCAGGCTCCTGTCCCGCTTCTCCGGGTCAACGATCTTTCGGTTGCCTATGGAGGCCAGGAGGTCGTCAGCAATGTCGGTTTCGAACTCGGCCGTGGCAAGAGCCTTGCCCTCATTGGCGAGTCCGGTTCCGGCAAATCGACAATCGCCCGCGCGGTCCTTCGGCTTTTGCCAAGCGGGGGACATGCCACCGGCCACGTCACCTTTGGTGATCAGGAGATATTGGGACTGCCAGAGCGCAACTTCCGACCGCTGCGGGGACGCGCCATCGGCTTTGTCCCGCAGGATCCAGGCAATTCGCTCAATCCGGTGCGGACAATCGGCGCGCAGGCCATGGAGGCGGCCGCACTTCTCGACGAGCCTGACAAGGCGATCCGCAAGGCCCTCATTCTCGAGACCTTCGCGCAGGTGGGATTGGAAAACCCGGGTGTTGTCTACGAGTCCTACCCGCACCAATTATCCGGCGGCATGTTGCAGCGGGTGCTCATAGGCCTTGCGGTTCTGCCGCGCCCGTCACTTCTGGTCGCAGACGAGCCAACGTCTGCGCTCGATGTGACGATCCAGAAGCGGATCCTCGATCTGCTCTCGCGGTTGCAGCACGAGCTGGATATCAGCATGCTCCTCATCACACACGATCTGGCGATCGCCGCCGAACGGGCGGATTCGCTGGTAGTCCTGAAGGGTGGCAAGGTTCAGGAAGCCGGAAGCACCGCATCGGTGTTTTCCGCACCGGCCTCTGCCTATGCAAGGAAGCTGCATGCGGACGTGCCGGCACTCAATCCGGATCGCTACGCCCGGCTGCGCGATCCGGGTTTCCGTCTGCTGAAGGCAGAGTCCACGACGACGCCAAAGATCGCGGTCAATGCCGTCACCAAGAATTTCAGGGTCGGCGACAGGGTGCTGACGGCGGTCAACAACGTCTCCTTCAACGTGCCTGCAGGTACCACCCATGCGCTGGTTGGTGAGTCCGGCTCTGGCAAGACGACAACCATTCGGCTGCTGCTTGGCCTGGAGGAACCCGACACCGGCACGATATCGGTAGCCGGCGAAGAATTGACCGGCCGCTCCCGTACGTCGCTGCGTGCAACCTGGCGCCATCTTCAGTTCGTCTACCAGAACCCGTTTACCTCGCTTGATCCCACCTGGAGTGTCGAACAGCTGGTGCGCGAGCCGCTTGATCGTTTCAAGATCGGAACCCGTGCGGAACGGCTCGAAACTGTTCGTGAGGCTTTGGCCAATGTGGGCTTGAGCGAACACCTTCTCAACTGCAAGCCGACGGCCCTTTCGGGTGGCCAGCGCCAGCGCGTTGCCATTGCAAGGGCGCTGGTTCTCCGACCGGATGTGATCGTGCTCGACGAGCCGACCTCCGCACTTGATGTCAGCGTCCAGGCAGACATCGTCGATGTGCTGCTCTCGCTGCAGGCGAAGCTCGGCCTGACCTATGTTTTCGTCTCCCATGATCTGGCACTGGTACGCCAGCTCGCCCACACCGTTTCGGTGATGCAGCGCGGGCGTATCGTCGAACATGGAACGGTCGTCGATATCTTCGACAATCCGCAGCACCCCTATACCGCGTCGCTGCTGGAATCGATCCCATCCGGTGCCGCAACCATCGCCCGTGCGCCACAGCCGCTGCCCCGGCGGGTTCACGATAAGGAAAAGATCGCATGACCATCGCTGCACCCATCGATACTGCGTCCACGTCCTTCCGCCCCAAACAGCGGCTCGGCTTCAATACCCGCGTATCTTTCAGCGACGATGCCGGGCCGGCGCAGGGGCTGCGTGAGGGTATCAAACTGTTCAAGGCTGCCGAACAACTGGGCTACCAGTCCGGCTGGGCCTATCAGCGGCATTTCGATCACTATCTGTCCTCACCGCTTCCGTTCTTCGCCGCTGCCGGCCAGCATACCCGGCATATTACGCTCGGTTCTGCGGTCATCCCCATGCGCTATCAGGATCCGATCCTGCTTGCCGAGGCGGCCGGCACGACCGACCTTTTGATTGATGGGCGACTGGAACTTGCCATTTCGACCGGCGCAAACGCCGCCTTTGACGCGGTATTCGGCACGGTCGACACCGATGCCCGCACAGAGGCCAGACGTCGTCAGGCCCGCTTCCTCTCGGCAATCGCTGGCGATGTCCTGCACCGTGTCGAAGGCGGCCAATCCAACCCGGAGGGCACGGCACTGCGTGTCACGCCGCATAGCCCGACACTGCGTTCGCGCATCCGGCAGGGTGCAGCAAGCATTGCTTCGGCTGTGCAGGCGGCGGAACTCGGCATCGGCCTTATCTCGGGAACCGTCCAGCACGATCAGGCAGAAGGCGAGAGCTTCGGGGAATATCAGGCCCGCCTCATCGAGGCCTTCCGTTTCACATGGCGCAAGACATGGACAACGGAACCGCCTCCGGTCGCCGTCGCCGCCTCCATCCTGGTTGGCACCACGGCCGAGCTTCGCGAAAAATACGCCGCCTATGATCTGGAGCGGCGTACCAAGGGTATTGCCGCGTCTCGCCCCAAAGGCGCTCTCGAACAGGCAGCCCAGCCAGCGGGGTTTCAAATTTCGCCCGTTTTCCAGGGCACGCCCGATCAGGTGCTGGCATCGGTATTCAACGATCCGGGCCTTGCAGCAGCCGATGAGGTCGTGCTGTTTTTGCCGCCTGCCTTCGGTCTCGCCGAAAACATACAACTGCTGACCGATCTGGCGGACACGGTGGCTCCGAGCCTGGGCTGGTCGCCCACCTTTTAACCGTTAGGGCACCGAGCGATTGCCACTTCGTGGCAGCGACTTGAAGACGGAAACGCGGCGGCGGTTGCTGGTCCTATATCGAAGGCCGTCACAGGGAATATTTTCTACATATTCGATAGAAAAAGAAAGACCTGTCTTCCTCGTTCCTGCGCCGCGCCCTAACATGCTTGCATTGAACCTGAAGGAGCGCCCATGTCCGCGGAATTTATCAGCGTAAGCTTTCCCAATGCATCGAACGATCTAAACCCCGTTCCAGACGCACCTGTGGATCCTGTTTTTCTGGAGCGCTATGCCCGCGCCCTTGATGATTACGGTTTCAACTATACGCTGATCCCTTACTCCTCATCGTCTTTCGATCCTTTCACGCTGGGCGCCACGGTGCTCGCGCACACGAAAAACATCAAGATCATCGTCGCCCTGCGGCCGAACACGGTTTATCCCACAGTTGCGGCCAAGTCGCTCGCGACGCTCGATCAGTTGAGTGGTGGACGTGTCGTGGTGCACTTCATTGCCGGCGGCAGCGATGAAGAACAGGCGCGTGAAGGCGACTTCCTCAACAAGGAAGAACGCTATGAGCGCCAGGAGGAATATATCCGCATCCTGCGCCTGGCCTGGACCTCGAAAGAGCCCTTCGACTTCGACGGAAAATATTACCAGTTCAAGCAATTCCGCAGCGCGGTGCGGCCCACAAACGGGCTTATTCCGATTTCGCTCGGCGGCTCCTCGGACGCCGCCTATCGCATCGGTGGTTCGCTCTGCGATATCTTCGGCCTGTGGGGAGAGCCGCTTGCCGAAACCAAACAGCAGATCGAGCGGGTCTATGCGGAAGCCGCAAAGGCGGGCCGCACGGATCGCCCCCGGATCTGGGTCACATTCCGGCCGATCGTCGCCGAGACGGACGAGCTTGCCTGGGAAAAGGCTCACAGAACTCTGGATCGGCTGAACGAGAACCGCCAGAAAGGTGTAACACGCGCACCGCTCAACGCGCCGCGCCCGGCCAATGTCGGTTCGCAACGGCTTCTGGAAATCGCCGCACGCGGCGATGTGCATGATCGCGCCCTCTGGTATCCGACGGTCACCGCCACCAATGCCAGCGGCGCCACCACTGCGCTGGTCGGTTCGCCACGCACCATTGCGGATTCCATCCTCGACTACATCGATCTTGGCGCTGACCTGATCTCGATCCGCGGCTACGACAATTACAACGACGCGGTGGATTATGGCCGCTACATCCTGCCGCTTGTCCGCGAAGGCATTCGCGAACGGGAAGATGCGAAGAAAAAGACCGCTGCATAATGCCGCGATCCGGCCCGGTCGCCTGACCGGGCATTTTTTTGAAGTGCAGACGGAGCCAATCGCCCCTGATGGGGAAATGGTATTCCCCACAGCCAGAGAGCCTCGACCACGCATGTCTCATGACCCAACTGTCCTAGACGCAACCGCTCGCATCCTTGAACAGGCCGCACCGGATGCGGACCAGACTGGCCAGTTTCCCTGGACGGGTATCCGTGCCGTTCACGAAAGCGGCCTCCTCGAAAGCACGGTTGCGACACGTTATGGCGGCCAAGGAGCGACGCTTGCCGATACCGCCCACATTCTCGCGGCACTTGGCCGGGGCGATCCTTCCGTGGCGCTGATCAGCGCCATGACGATCTTTACCCATCTCGCCCAGGCCGCGAAAAACCACTGGCCCGAAGATCTCTACCGGCGGCTTCTGATGGACGCCAAACAACGGCCGTTGCTGCTCAATGCCGCGCGTGTCGAGCCGGAGCTGGGGTCGCCGGCGCGCGGTGGCCTGCCCGCGACGCTCGCCCGCCGGACAAACAATGGCTGGTCTATCACGGGCCGAAAACGCTTCGTGACGGGCGCATATGGTCTCACGCATTTCCTTGTCTGGGCGCATACTGACGAAACGCCGGCGCGGGTGGGAACATTCGTGGTGCCGAACGGGTTGCCGGGCATCAAGGTCATCGAGAACTGGCAGAGCCTCGGCATGCGCGCTACGGGATCGCACGATGTCGAATATGCCAATGTCGAAATCCCGGCGGAAAACGTCATCGACCTCGTCGATCCATCGGTCGCCCAGCAGGACAACCGGGCGCATGCGGCACTCACGCTGGCTTTGACAGCGCTTTACCTCGGCGTAGCAGAAGCCGCTCAGGCCAAGTTCATCCGCTTCGCGCATGAGCGTGTGCCGGCCAATCTCGGCCATCCCATCGCCCGCACGGAACGTTTCATAACGCTTTCAGGCGAAATCGATCTTCTGGTCTCCGGCGCCCGCCAGATCATTTTCGGCACGCTCGAAAACAACAATGGCGATGCGGAAGGATTCATCAGGGCAAGGCTGCTTGCCGGCCGGCAGCTGCGTGATGCCGTCGAGATCGCAGTGCGCGGCATCGGCAATCCAGGTCTTGGTAGCGAACTGGGCCTCGAACGACATTTCCGCGACATCCAGACGGTGCTCGTCCATGCGCCGCAGGAGGATACGTCGATTGCGATTTTGGGCCGCTCCGCCTTTGGCCGCTGGAGCCGCGAGGAGACTGCGGCCGCCCAACCTTCGGCAGGACTGCAAATCCTGAAATCCGCCTGACTATCGTCCCAGCGCCCGGGCACCACTAACCGTGGGCAAGTTTTCGCGCCGGGCCGAAAACCACAAAGCTCAGAGCGGCGAGCAACCAGACACTGATGCCAGCATAAAGCATGACCAGACCGAAACCGTCCGCGAGTGCCTGATGGACGAGTGCATCCGAAACACGCTCCACCGACGATCCCGCGGTTCCCGCCGCGATCTTCTCCGCGAGCGAACGCAGGGCGGGCAAATCCGCGCCGGACGGCAGGTTGGCCCTAAGCGACGACCAGACGCCCTCAACCAGAATGAAGCCCATGATCGGGATGTTGATGGCAAGCGAGATCATTCGCGCGCTCATGTCGATGCCGGAGGCCATGCCGGAACGGGCAGCGGGAACGGCACCGGTTGTCGTATTGGTGACCGGCGTGTTGGTGAGGCCAAGCCCGACACCGGACAGGATGCAGCCGGGCAGCATGGTGAGCCAGCTCGCATCTGCGACACTGCTGCCAAGTTTCATCAGCATGAAACCGAGACCGATGGTGAACAGCCCGGCCGGGACGACAAGACGGGGTTGATAACGCAGCGACAGACGCTCGGCCAACGGCGGTACGACCAGCGCTGGCAGCGTATAGGCAAGCAGACCGAGACCGGCGGTGACGCTGTCATAACCAAGGCCCGCCTGAAACCAGATCGGCAGATAGATCATGAACGGCCAGAAGCTGATGTTCATCGCCGCCGAGCCGATAATCGCGCCGGAAAATGGCCGGATGCGAAATACGGAGAAATCGAACATCGGCCTTGGAGTGAGCTTTTCGACGATCACGAAGGCGATAAAACTCGCGACTGATAGACCAAGGATCAGAAGTGCCTTTGAACTGGCAAAGCCGAGTTCCGGTCCTTGGGTGATGAAAAACGCAAGGCAGAACACGGCAACCGAGAGTGTGGCGATACCGGCAAGATCAAGACGGGTCGCATCCGGATCACGCGATTCTTCCACACCGCTTGCGGCAAGGAACAGTGTCAGGATGCCGAGGGCCACGTGAACGAGGAATACCCACTCCCAGCTCCACAGCGCAACGATGGCTCCGCCGATGATCGGCCCGAAACCCAGCCCGACGCCGGAGACAATACCCCACCAGCCGAAAGCCATTCCACGCTCGCGGGCCGTGCGGAACTGATGTGACAGAATGGCGATCTGGCATACCAGCATCGCTCCACCGCTTAGTCCCTGAAGGAAGCGTGCGCCGATCAGCACCGCCACGCTTTCAGTCATGCCGCAGGCGAGGGAGGAAATGGCGAAAGCGACGATGGTCGCGATGAAGACGCGTTTGCGACCGAAGCGGTCGGCCAACGCGCCGGTTGCCATCAGCACCATCGTCACGCCGATCGTATAGGCGTTCATGATCCACTGCAGCTGCCGGAAATCCGCGTGCAGCACCTGCTCGAGCGTCGGCAGGATCGCCGGCACGCTGGAGATTTCCAGCCCGAACATCAGAGCGGAGAGACAGACGGCGGCGAGCGCAATGGCACTTCTACTCCGGGTTGGGGCGGTAACGGCAAGGGTCATTCTTCAGCCTTTCGTGGTTCGGACTGAAGCATCAGAAGACATGCACGCTTCGATCCGTGTTTTGCAGAGTCCAAGGCAAATTAGTGAAAGCTTGACCATAACTGAATTGGATGCTTGGATATTTCAGAGACAACAAATTTGGATGATTAAAGTGACCACTCTGGATGTGGATGCCGTTCAGGCTTTCGTCACCATCGCCGATCTGCAGAGCTTCACCCGCGCTGCCGAAACGCTCGGAACCACGCAGGGTGCCATCAGCGTCAAGCTCAAGCGACTGGAAGACCGGCTCGGCCAGCGGCTTCTTGAGCGGACGCCGCGTTCGGTGCGGCTTTCCGCGCAAGGCGCCGTGTTTCTAACACCAGCCCGCGAATTCCTTGCCGCGCACGATCGCGCCATGGCAGGGCTTTTTTCCACGCGCCGACGCTTTGGCCTTGGCATCGCCGCCCATGTTGCCGGGCCGGAAGTGCCAACGCTGCTGGCGCGGCTCAACGCGCACGATCCGGGACTGACGATAGAAGTGCGGATGGACAATTCCCGCACGTTGCTGGATGCCTTCGACCGCGGCGAGATCGATGCTGCAATCATCCGGCGCGAGGATGACAGGCGTGATGGCGAAGTGCTCGGGCCAGAGCATTTCGGCTGGTTCGCAGCCCCGCAATTCGAGCATCGTCAGGGCGAGCCGCTGCGACTGGCAGCGCTTTCGCCCGCCTGCGGTGTACGTGACATCGCCGCTCGTGCTCTTGATTCCGCCGCCATCGCGTGGACGGAAGTCTTTCTTGGCGGCACCTCATCGATGGTGACCGCGGCCGTTTCGGCAGGTCTCGCCATTTCGGCATTCTCCTGCCGCCTGGCGCCACCCGGTACAATCGAGGTCAGCCAGCGTTTCAGCCTCCCGCCGCTGCCTTCCACCGAGATCGTGATGTTCTCGACCCTTACCGACAGCAGATCCCGTGAGGCGCTGCGCACACTGGCCGCCGCTTTCCGGGAGCATCGGCCGTGACTGTGAGCGACACCCAGTGGGTGCACAGGTCCTTGACTGGTCGCGCGCCCAGGTCGCACTGATGCGCCCAAGCCGGAGTACACGGGCGCTGGAAGCCATCATCCGCGATCTCATCGAGACCCGCGACGGCGCGACATATTTCGCCGAGCGCGTATGGGGCATTTCCCTCCGCTACGAGCTAGGCGGCAACGATCCGCTGGTGGGCTGAAGCGTTCCGGACTTCGCACTGGCGGACGGGAGGAGCACCGGCGAACTTCTGAGAGAGGGCAAAGGTCTGCTTTTGAATTTTAGCGTGGACGCATCGCTTGAAGCGCTGGCAGGCCGCTGGAACGGCCGGATTTCCTATGTCGCCGGCAATGCCATCGATCAATTGGGCTTGAGCACAGTCCTGGTGCGCCCCGATGGTATCGTCGCCTGGGCCACGGAGTCTGCTCCGGACAAGGAGAAATTCGCAAGGGCAGCAGCCCGTTGGTTCGGAGAGATTTAACGGGTATGTGAGGTGGCCGATCCGGTTGCCACGCCATTTCTTCGGCAGATATGCCAGCCCCCGGCAATCTAGAGATTGTTTCATTGCCTTCCTGCGTCAGCCGTACCGATGTATCGTTCCTTCCTATCAATGCAATGGAGTCATCATGTCCCTTCCCCAGAAAATCGGCTTTATCGGAACCGGCGCTATCACCGATGCGATGGTGCGGGGGCTCCTCAGCACGCCTGCCGCCGTGCCGCATATCATGGTGTCCCAACGCAGCGCGGATATCTCGGCCAGGCTTGCCGCCGATTTCCCGCAGGTGATCGTCTCCAGCGACAATCAGGCGATTGTCGACGGCTGCGATACCGTCGTTCTGGCCATCCGCCCGCAGATCGCCGAGGACGTCATCCGGCCGCTGCGGTTTCGCGAGGGGCAGAAAGTCATAAGCGTCGTTGCCGCAACCGGTCGACATGCACTGCTTGACTGGATCGGCGCGGATGTGCGCCTGACCCAGGCGATCCCGCTGCCTTTTGTCGCCCGCCGCAAAGGCGTCACGGCCGTTTACCCCTCCGATGCGGATACCGCCGCGATCTTCAACGTGCTCGGAAATGCGGTGGAATGTGAAACAAAGGCGGAATACGACCTTCTCGCCGCCGCAAGCGCCCTGATGGCAACCTATTTCGGCATTCTGCAACAGACGACGGAGTGGTTGGCGGAAAACGGCCTGCCGGAAGAAAAGGGCCGCGCCTATCTTGCACCCCTCTTCGCCGGCCTCTCCGAAGTGGCGCTGCTTGCCGGCAAGGACACGGACTTTACCGATCTCAGCCGCGAATTCGCCACCAAGGGTGGCCTGAACGAGCAGGTTCTTCAGGACTTTGACGGCAATGGCGGTTCGAGCGCATTGAAGCGGGCATTGAGCCGCGTGCTGGAACGGATTACGCAATAGACAGTCCGCGCCGACAATCGATCCGAACTGAAAGAACGATGCCATGACCTTTACTATCCATATGATCGATGTATTCGGCTCCGGCCCGCTTTCTGGCAATCCGCTGGCGGTCGTCACGGGTGCAGACACCTTGACCACGGATGACATGCAGCGATTGACGCGGTGGTTCAATCTGTCCGAAACCACGTTTCTGCTGCCGCCCACCCACCCCCAGGCTGATTACCGTGTCCGGATATTCTCACTGGACCGGGAGATGCCTTTTGCCGGACACCCTACGCTCGGCACTTGCCATGCCTGGCTTTCCGAAAACGGCCTGCCCAAAAGCGAAACGGGCATCGTTCAGGAATGCGGTGCCGGTCTGGTGACGATCCGGCACGCGCATGGTCGACTTTCCTTTGCCGCTCCGCCCCTTATCCGTTCAGGCGCGCCGACACCCGCAGAGCTGGAAGAGGCCCGGCTGCTGCTGGGAATAGAGACACGCGACATCGTTGATGCCGCATGGATCGACAATGGCCCCGGCTGGTTGGGGATCAGGCTGGCATCGGCTGAGAAGGTGCTTGCCCTTGAGCCGGTCCGCAGCTGGCCCGGCCGCATTGACATTGGCGTCGTTGGTCCGCACGCAAATGGCGGCGAAGCCGCCTTCGAGGTTCGCGCCTTCTTCAGCGATCATCTGGGCGCCATCGCCGAGGATCCGGTCACCGGAAGCCTCAACGCCTCGCTGGCGCAATGGCTGTTTGCGACAGGCGTGGTCGCGGAAGACTATGTCGCCGCCCAGGGCACACGTCTTGGCCGTCAAGGCCGCATTTACCTGACCCGCGATGATACCGGCCAGATATGGGTCGGCGGCGAGACACGCACGCAAGTCGAAGGCCGGCTGCACGGCCTTTGAAAAGACAGATAATGACGAGGTGACTTGATGAATAGCAGTGTTTACCGCCCGATTTCGCAACGCGTATTGGCGGATGATTGGGGACGACTGACCAAATATGAGTATGAACTTCAGCTAAGGGACGGAAGCTGGCAACGGCAGACCCGGGAGGCGTATGATCGCGGCAACGGAGCGACATGCCTGTTGTACAACCCCGCAAACGACCATGTTTTGCTCACCCGCCAGTTCCGTTTGCCGGTTCTCTTGAACGGCGGCCTCGAGTCGCTGATCGAGACACCGGCGGGGCTGCTGGAAGGCGCTGAACCGGCAGCGCGCATGCGTGCGGAACTGATGGAGGAGACCGGTTATGAGGTTTCCGAACTCACCCATCTGTTCGATATCTATATGAGCCCCGGATCGGTCACCGAATACCTCGCCTTTTTCTACGGCGAATATGCCGAGAACCATAAAGTGGGCACAGGCGGCGGCTCCGCGGACGAGGGAGAAGACATAGATGTGCTGGAAATCGCTCTGCCAGACGCTATGCAGATGATCAGCCGCGGCGATATTCGCGACGCCAAGACCATCATTCTGCTGCAGCACCTCACCATCCGGCTTTTGCAGGAAAAGCACGGAACACGCTGATCTCGACCGCAATATCTACCAATGCGGAAGCGATGCTGATTACGGCCAGACTACAGGATCAACAGGACGAATTTGCCTGACGTAGACTGGCCGAAACCCATCACTTGCGTTGGGCAACAAAGATCAAAGACTTACGATTTGGGCTTCACCTGCCATCCTCAAAACGGAATGCGGGAAAGCCCTTGATGCCGGACGGAATGACCCAAACGCCACCGGAAAGAGGTACCTCGCTCAGCCTGTCTTGCGTCATGTTATGGCGGTGCGATGTCACGAAAAGCGAGCCGAAATCCGGCCCGCCAAAGCAGGGCATCGTTGGATGCGGAACAGGCATCCTTACCGTCCCGATCTGTTGACTGCCGTCTTCCGAGAAAATGTTCAAAACGCCGGCAGAGACACCCGCGCTCCAATATCGGCCGCTTATGTCAAGACATCCACCATCGGGCCTTCCGGTCTCTTCCTGCATTTGTGCGACGAGCACACCTTCATCAAATACACCGTTGGTTTTGTCGAAATTCCGCCTGCGTATCCATTTCTGCACGGAATCGCTTTGCCACATGACGGAACCGTCCTGCGAAAAAGCGAGGCCGTTGGGACATGTCAGTCCGGTCTGGATACGTTCGGCCCCATTATTCGTAATACGCCAGAGCTCTCCATGGGGCTGCATCTGCGAGAGCGGTACATTGTGCATGGTACCAACCCAGAAAGCTCCATCCGGACCGACACGTCCGTCATTCAGCCGGCAGGCGATGCCTTCAGGTGCGGGAATGGAATGAAGTGTGCGCCGCGCGCCGCTTTCCGGATTGAGGATGAGTATATCCATTCCGCAAGCGGCAATCAGATCACCGCTCTGACAGAGCCCAAGACTGGAGACGGTTTCCGGGAACGTCCATTCACGATACTGGACGCCGCCCAGCCCAGCTGAACGTAGCTTCTTGCCAAGAATGTCACACCAGAACAGGACCTGACGTCTTTCGTCCCACACCGGGCTTTCCGCAAGAATGCTGATTTGGTCGCACAGGAGTCCTGCCTGATCGATCGCAGGCGCGTTGTCGAAATTTGCTGTTGTCATTTTCTGTCTGAACCGTTGAATTGCGCAGCGTGGCGTTATTCGAAATATTCCTGATGTGCTTCGAAGATCTGCGACAGAATGCCGAGGACGCGGCGGAGATGCTGGCGCAGATAATCCACCGCGCTCTCCTCCTCACGCGCCTTTATTGCATTGTAGACGGCCTCATGCTCCGTCAGCAGTCTGGCCATGTGTGCTTCGTCGGTAATCGCCAGCGCTCGCAGGCGGTCTAGCCCAGCCTTTTCCCGGATCAACAGGGTCTCCAGCCTTTCGAGGCCGGTTGCGGCGGCAAGGGCGCTGTGGAACTGGTCGTCATGGATACGGAAGGCCTTTTTGTCGCCAAGCTCCATCGCCACACGCTGGCCTTCCAGCGCATGCAGGATTTCCTGGTCCGCTTCGGCCGGGATGCCGGTCTGGCAGAGCCTGCGGGCAGCGGCAACCTCCAGCGCCTCACGAATGAACTGCGCGCTGCGGATATTTTTGTCCGACAGTCTCGAGACATAGGTCCCGCGGCTCGGCAGGGTGACGATCAAACCGTCATCTCGCAGCCGGCTCAACGCCTCGCGCACCGGGGTGCGGCTGGAGTTGAAGGACTGGCCAATCTCGTTTTCCGACACGGCCTGGCCCGGAAACAGCTCCCTCGAAAGGATGGCAGATTTCAGCGCCGAATAGATCTGGTCCACAACCGGTCGGTTGAAATCCAGTCGTTCCATCATCGGCACCGTGCCGCCTGTCATCGGGATCTTTGGCATACGCTCTCCAAATGTCTTTCTCTATAACCGGTATACCGGAACACTGGTGTGTTGACAACCGGCATACCGGTATGCAATTGAATGGCCATGGGAAGGAGGCTCCCGAATGCAAAATATCAAGACCTGCGTCATCGTTGGTGCCGGAATGGTAGCGAAGACGCATGTGCTTGCCTGTGCGGCAAGCCCTGAAAAAATCCGCCTGAAAGCGATTGTTGACGGTGGCTCCGGCCGCGCGAAAGCGCTGGCTGCCGAAGCGGCAAAACACACCGGTCACCACGTTGCCGTATACGCGTCAATCGAGGAAGCCGCGCGTGACGGCGATGTCGATTTCGCCATCATCGCAACGCCGCCCAATGCCCGCGCCGATATCGTCGGTCCGCTTGCAAAAGCCGGCAAACACATTCTTCTCGAAAAGCCTGTCGCCCGCAACACGCGGGAAGCGGCCGATCTGGTAGCGCTCTGCCGCGATGCGGGTGTAACGCTCGGTATCATTTTCCAGCACCGCATGCGCGCCGCATCGCAAAAGGCGCGCGAACTGGTCGCATCCGGCACGCTCGGCGAACTAGGCCTTTGCGAGATTTCGGTGCCGTGGTGGCGTACCCAGGCCTATTATGATGAGCCGGGACGCGGCACGCTTGCGCGTGACGGCGGCGGCGTTCTGATATCGCAGGCAATCCACACGATCGATCTGGCCCTGAGCCTTGCAGGCCCCGTGGCCCGCGTGCAGGCCATGGCGGCAACGACGCGTTTTCACAAGATGGAAACCGAGGATTACGTATCGGCCGGCCTTCGTTTCAAAAACGGGGCCGTCGGCTCGCTCGTCGCGAGCACCGCAAGCTTTCCCGGTGCGCCTGAATCCATTCTTCTCCATTTCGACAAGGCAAGCCTGCGGCTCGCATCCGGCCTGCTGCATGTAGACTGGCGCGACGGCCGCCAGGAAACCTTCGGTGGTGCCGCTTCCGGCACCGGCGGCGGCGCCGATCCCATGGCTTTCACGCATGAATGGCATCAGGGCGTTTTCGACGATTTCGTCGACGCCATTTCTTCAGGGCGCCCGCCGGTCGTCACCGGTGAAGCAGCTCTTTTGTCTCACAGACTGATCGACGCGATCATCAACTCAGCCGAAACCGGCAAGGAAGTGGAACTGCAGGATGAGTAAACCAATCAAGTTCGTGGCTCTCGGCATAGAGCACAGGCACATTTTCGGCATGGCGCAGAACATGCTGGATGCCGGTGCGCAATTCGCGGGCTGGTGGACGGAAGGCGAGCCGGACGTGGTCGAAGGTTTCGTAAAGCGCTTCCCGGACGTGCCGCGTGCTGCCTCCAAGGAGGATTTGCTGGCTGACCAAACCATCGATCTCGTCATCATTGCCGACATTCCGTCCAAGCGTGCCGATCTTGCCATCGCTGCCATGGAAGCGGGCAAGGACGTCATGTCCGACAAGCCGGGCTGCACCACGTTCGACCAGCTTGCGCGCCTGCGCCAGACCGTTGCCAAGACCAAAAGAATCTGGACCGTCGATTTTTCCGAGCGCTTCGAAGTCCCGAGCGTCACGAAAGCCGCCGAGCTGGTTGCACAGGGTGCCATCGGCCGCGTCATCCAGACGGTTGGCCTTGGTCCGCACCGCCTGAACCGACAAATTCGCCCGACATGGTTCTTCGAACGCGAGGCCTATGGCGGCATTCTCACCGATATTGCCAGCCACCAGATCGACCAGTTCATGTTCTTTACCGGCTCCACCAAAGTTGAGATCGTATCTGCCACCGTTGCCAATTACGCCAACCCGGGCGATCCGGGCCTGCAGGATTTCGGCGAAGTCGTGCTGCGCGGCGACAAGGGCCATGGGTATATCCGCGTCGACTGGTACACACCCGATGCACTGCCGACATGGGGTGATGGCCGCCTGACGATCCTCGGTACCGAAGGTTACATCGAACTGCGCAAATACGTCGATGTCGGCAACACCGAGGGCACAGACCGTCTGATCCTCGTCAATGGCGACCGTTGCGAATATATCGACGCATCCGGTGCCGGCCTGCCCTACTTCGCCCGTGTATGCGACGATATCCGCAACCGCACGGAAACTGCCATGACGCAGGAACACGTCTTCAAGGTTTGTGACCTCTCGCTTCAGGCGCAGGCCAAGGCTGAAGGAACCGCAGCATGATCGGCGTCGCCATTATCGGCGCCGGTATCGGCGCACAGCATCTGAGCGGTTATCTGGCGCTGCCGGAGCGTTTCACCGTCAAGGCGATCTGCGATCTTGATGTGGAGCGGGCACGGGCGGTGGCTGGCGAAGGTTCTTCCATCCGCATCACGGCGGATCTCGAAGAAGTCCTCGCCGATGAAAGCATTTCGCTCATAGACGTCTGCCTGCCGCCGCATCTGCATTTCCCCGTAATGCTGAAGGCCCACGCGGCCGGCAAGGACGTGGTCTGTGAAAAGCCGCTGGTGCGTTCGCTGGAGGAAGCAAATGCGCTGATGGAATCTGTCAAGAAGACCGGACGGCGCGTCTTTCCGGTTTTCCAGTATCGTTTTGGTCCCGCCCTACGGCAGCTGCGCGCCCTCATCGACGCCGGACTTGCTGGCAAAGCCTATGTGGCAAGCTCGGAAGTTCACTGGAACCGTGGCGCGAGCTACTACGACATTCCCTGGCGCGGCACCTGGAAGGGTGAATGTGGCGGCGCGATCCTCGGTCACGCCATCCATGCCCACGACCTTCTGTGCCATGTCCTAGGTCCGGTGGAACAGGTCTTCGCCATGGCCGACACCCGGGTGAACAGGATTGAGACGGAAGACTGTGCCGCCATCAGCTTCCGCATGAAGAGCGGCGCGCTCGCCACCAGCTCGGTCACGCTTGGTGCAGCCGACGACACGTCCCGTCTGCGGTTCTGCTTCGAAGGCTTCACGGCCGAAAGCGGAACGCTGCCCTATCGTCCGGCGGAAGATAAATGGCACTTTACGGCGCGGGCGCCGACCACGCAGGACCAGATCGACGCCGTCCTCGCAACGGTTAAAGATGGCGAAAACGGCTTCACCGGTCTTGTCGAGGCGATTGCCAATGCGATGGAGGGTCGCGCGGGCAAGGAAGTGACGATTACGGACGGCTTGCAGTCCATCGAACTCGTAACCGCAATCTACACATCGGTACAGGAAGGCACGGCCGTTCGCCTGCCGCTGACCGCTGACAACGAGCGGCTCAAGGGTTGGGCTCCGCGCGCGTCCGCCACGGCATAATCATCTAAAGGGAGGAAACCAGATGAGCAGAAAATACAGCCTGGCGTTTGCCTTGGCCCTGGGGACGGCATCTCTTGCCGGTGCCGCTGAGGCACAGGAAGTTCGCTTCACCTGCGCCTATGACGGCAACGGCTGCGAAGTCCTGAAGGACATCCTGTCGCGTTACGAAAAACAGCATCCTGACGTCAAGATCGTTACGGATATCGTGCCCTACAAGGCGCTTCTCGAAGGCCTGCCGGTGCAGCTCGCCGGCGGCAGCGGCCCGGATTTCGCAACCGTCACCGATCTTGGCGGCCTCAATCGCTATTATCTCGACCTGACGCCCTACGTGGATGCGAAGTACTGGCAGGACAATTTCGGCGATGTGCTGAAATGGTATCGTAGCGGCCCCGACGACAAGGGCATCTATGGTATGCAGACGCAGCTTACCATTACCGGCGCCTTCATCAACCGCACCTTGTTCGATCAGGCGAAAGTCGCCGTTCCCGGCAAGGATGCGACTTTTGACGACTGGGCGAAGGCCGCAAATGAAGTGGCCAAGGCCACCGGCTCGCCATACCCCATGGCGATCGACCGCTCCGGTCACCGTATCGCAGGTCCGGCTATTTCCTACGGTGCGAAACTTTTCGACGCCGACGGCAAGCCGATCCTGGTCGACGAAGGCTTCACCACTTTCGTGAAGAAATTCGTCGAGTGGAACAAGGACGGCACCATGGCGCGTGACGTCTGGGCCGGTCAGGGTGGCAACACCTACCGCGATGCGGCGCAGGAATTCATCAACGGTCAGCTCGTCTATTATTATTCCGGCAGCTGGCAGACAGCGCGCTTCGACAGTCAGGTCGGCGATGCTTTCGACTGGGAAGTCGTGTCGCAGCCATGCGGACCGGCCGCATGCACCGGCATGCCAGGCGGAACGGGTATCGTGGGCTTCAAGCAGACCAAGAACCCCAAGATCGTCGCGGATATTCTGAACTTCCTCGCGCAGGACGAAAATTACCTCGATTTCACCGTCCGTACCCGCAACGTCCCGGCTCACAAGGCCGTCGGCGCAAAGCCTATCGACTACACCGGCGCAACCCCGGCGACCCAGAAGGCCATGAACGCGTGGCTGGATCAGGTCCCCGGTATCAGCCCCGTCGCCTACGCCTATCAGGGCTACAAGAACAACCGCGCGATGTTCAACATTTCCGTCCAGCGCGTCACGCAGGCGATTGTTGGCGAAAGCTCGGTTGACGACGCCATGACACGTGCGAAGGCCGATCTTGAGGAAGCGTTGAAACAGGCGAAGTGATCCATCGCCTTCCGGCGCGGCCTTGCCGCGCCGCGCCGGATCGAAGGAGGACCATCAATGTACAGACTTCTTGCGCCCGTCATGGGCATCATAGAGCTGCCTTTCGCCCTCTTGCAGAAAATGCTCGGGCATCGGCGCATCGCATGGGTGTTTCTGACACCCAATCTCCTGTTGTTTGCGGTCTTCGCGTTTTTGCCGATCATTCTCAACATGGCTTATTCAGTGACCGGCAGCGAGCATATCCTGCTGTCGGAACGCCCCTCCGTGGGCGGCGAAAACTTCTCGGTCCTTCTCTCGTGCCAGAACTATTTCGATCCCAATTCCTGTCAGCGCGATCTTTTCTGGCGCTCCGTCTGGAACACGCTTTTCTTCGTCGTGCTGCAGGTCGGGTTCATGGTGGGCTTCTCGCTGATTACGGCGGTCGTGCTCAACCGTGACATCAGGGCACGCGGTTTTTTCCGCGCCGTCTTCTTCTTTCCCGTGCTGCTTTCACCGGTGGTCGTGGCGCTGATATGGAAGTGGATATTGCAGCGTTTCGGCGTCCTGAACGCTGCGCTCGATTCCCTCGGTATCGGTTCGGTGGACTGGCTGCTGGAGGCCAACCTTGCCTTTGGATGGTCGGTATTCCTGTCCGTCTGGGCGCATATGGGCTTCTACACGCTCATTCTGCTTGCCGGCCTTCAGGCCATTCCGCGTGACGTCTATGAGGCGGCACAGCTGGACAAGGCAAGCCCGTGGCGGATTTTCCGCCGGATCACAATGCCGCTTCTCGCCCCGACCATGCTCGTGGTTCTCGTATTGTCCCTCATCAAGGGCGTACAGACCTTCGATGAAGTCTTCGCATTTACCGGCGGTGGGCCGGGTTCGGCAACGACCTTCATCATTCAATTCATCTATCAGACTGGTTTTGCCGGAACACCCCGCAACTTCGGACTGGCCGCGGCCGCTTCGCTGCTGCTTGCCGTGGTTCTCGTGGTGCTGACTGCCCTGCAATTCCGGGCCAACAGGAGCAAAGTCGATGGCTAGGATTGGCGCATTTCTAACCCGCACACGCGGCAGAAACGGCAAATTGCACTGGACCGACTGGCTGTCCTACGCCTATCTCGGCGTTGCCGTTCTGATGATGTTCGGACCCGTTCTCTGGCTCGTTCTCTCCTCCTTCAAGACGGAAGCCGACCTCCAGCGGTTTCCGCCGCGCCTGCTTCCCTATGCGCAGGAAACCGTGGTCATTGACGGTCAGGCCGCACCTTTGCCGGCCTTTGTCGACAAGGAAGGCCGCAAGCTCGGCATGATCAGGCGCGTCGGGCTCGTCGCCCAGGTGGTGGATCCGGCAAAGCCCGGCGAAGTCATGAAGATGCCGTTCAACGAGCTGCGCCCGGCCGAGAAGGTTGCACTGGCGACGGAGAACTACACCGAGCTTTTCCAACGCTTCAACTTTCCGCTTTATTTCTGGAACTCGACCTTCATCACCGTGACGTCGACCGTCATCATGCTGATCGTGAACTCCATGGCGGCCTTTGCACTGTCGAAATACAGCTTCAAGGGCAGAGGCGTGGTTCTGGCACTCGTCGTCGGAACGTTGATGATCCCGCAGACCGTCGTGCTCGTTCCGCTTTTTCTCATCACCAGCCAGCTCGGCATGATCAACAGCCTGTGGGGTGTGATCATTCCAGGAGCGGCCACACCGACCGGGGTATTTTTGCTGCGCCAGTACATGCTGACCATCCCGGATGAAATCCTAGATGCGGCACGCATGGACAAGGCCAGCGAATGGAAAATCTACTGGCGCATCATCCTGCCGCTGTCTGCACCGGCGCTCGCGGTGCTGGCCATCCTCGCCATCATGTGGCGTTGGAACGACTTCCTGTGGCCGCTTATCGTGCTGACGCGCAACGACAATTTCACCCTGCAACTGGCGCTCAACTCCTTCCAGGGAGAAATGACGACAGAGTGGAGCAATCTGCTGGCCATGACGGTGCTGACATTGGCGCCAATCGCGCTGGTCTTCATGTTCCTGCAAAAATATATCGCCACCGGCATCGCATCGACCGGCGGAAAATGATCCTCAGGGAGGGAATGACACAATGGCAAGTATAGAGCTTCGTCAGGTCAAAAAAACATATGGCGCCCTCGACGTCATCAAGGGTATCGATCTCGATATCAAGCACGGCGAGTTCTGTGTTTTCGTCGGCCCGTCCGGTTGCGGAAAATCGACGCTGCTGCGCATGATCTCCGGTCTTGAAGAGCTGAGCGGCGGCGATATCGTCATCGGCGGCGATGTGGTGAACGCGGTTCCGGCTGCCGATCGCGGGCTTGCCATGGTGTTCCAGTCCTATGCGCTCTACCCGCATATGACGGTCCGGGAAAACCTGTCCTTCGGCCTGGAAAACATCGGCACGCCGAAAAAAGACATCGTCGAGAAGGTCTCACAGGTGTCCAAGATGCTGCAGATCGACCAGCTGCTTGAGCGGCGGCCGAAGGATCTGTCGGGCGGCCAGCGACAGCGCGTCGCGATCGGTCGCGCTGTCGTGCGCGAACCGCGGGTTTTCCTGTTTGACGAGCCGCTGTCGAACCTCGATGCGGAACTGCGCGTGGATATGCGCGGCGAGATTTCCAGCCTGCATCGGCGTCTTGGCAATACCATGATCTATGTGACCCACGATCAGGTGGAGGCCATGACGATGGCCGACAAGATTGCCGTGCTGCGCGCCGGAAAGCTCGAGCAGTTCGGCGTTCCCCTCGATCTTTATAATCGCCCCGCAAACCTTTTCGTAGCGGGCTTCATCGGTTCGCCGAAGATGAACTTCTTCGCCGGCGAAGTAGTAGCGGAAGGTCAGCCGTCCCTTAAAATCGCGACCGGCGAATTGATCCCGTTGCCGCAGAGCGGCTTTTCCTACGCACCCGGCCAGAAGGTCACGCTCGGCATTCGCCCCAACCATGTGCAGCCCACACCGGATGGTGCGGTGACCATGTCCGTGCGCACGGCAGAGCAGCTCGGCGGGGAATCCTATCTCTATGGCAACCTCGGTGACGGCAGCCACGTCACCCTGCATCTTGCGGGGCAGACATCGACATCGGCTGGCGAAGTCATCCGCATGGCGGCGCCGCTCCAACATATCCACCTCTTCGATACGAAAAGCGGGCTGACGCTGAAGCAGGACTAAGCCTCCGTCGCCACGCCCCCCGTAAAGCAGGACCTTTGACATGACCGACAAAAAACTCCGTTCCTCCCGCTGGTTCGCGCCCGACGATCTGCGCAGTTTCGGCCACCGCTCACGCATGATGCAGCTGGGCTATTCGGAGGAGGATTTTGCCGGCAAGCCCGTCATCGGCATTCTCAACACCTGGTCGGAGCTGAATACCTGTCACTCGCATTTTCCCGAACGTGTGAAGGATGTGAAGCGCGGCGTCCTACAGGCAGGTGGCTTCCCGGTCGAGATGCCATCGCTTTCGGTCGATGAGAGTTTCACAAAGCCGACCTCCATGCTCTATCGCAACATGCTCGCCATGGAGACGGAGGAAATGATCCGTTCGCATCCGCTGGATGGCGTGGTGCTGATGGGTGGTTGCGACAAGACCACCCCCGGCCTCGTCATGGGAGCGATCTCGGCCGGCGTGCCGATGATCTATCTTCCGGCCGGGCCGATGCTGCGCGGCAACTATGCCGGCAAGGTGCTGGGCTCCGGCTCCGATGCCTGGAAATACTGGGACGAGCGCCGGGCCGGTAACGTGACCGATGAAGAATGGCGCGGCGTGCAGGGCGGCATTGCCCGCTCCGCCGGCGTCTGCATGACCATGGGTACGGCATCGACCATGACGGCAATCACCGATGCGCTCGGTCTCACTTTGCCCGGCGCTTCCTCCATCCCGGCGGTGGACGCCGAACATCAGCGCATGTCGGCAGGCTGTGGCCGTCGCATTGTGGAAATGGTGGCCGAGGAGCTGACCCCGGATCGTATTCTCACTGCGCCCGCGTTTCGGAATGCGGCCATCGTTGCCATGGCGACCGGTTGTTCCACCAATGCCGTCGTGCATCTGATTGCCATGGCGCGCCGCGCCGGTGTGCCGATGACGCTGGACGAGCTGGACGAACTCGGCCGCGTGACGCCGCTTATCGCCAATGTCCGCCCCTCCGGCAAAGATTACCTGATGGAGGATTTTTATTATGCGGGCGGTCTGCGAGCCCTGATGAAGCAGATCGAAAGCCGTCTGGACTGTTCCGTGCTCACCGTTACCGGCCGCAGCATGGGCGAAAACCTCGAAGGCGCGCGGGTCTATAATGACGACGTCATCCGCTCGCTGGATAACCCTGTTTACGCCGAAGGATCGCTTGCCGTTCTACGCGGCAATCTCTGCCCGGATGGTGCTGTGATCAAGCCCGCCGCCTGCGATCCGAAACTTCATTTCCATGAAGGACCGGCGCTGGTCTTCGATAGCTACCCCGAGATGAAGGCGGCAATCGACGATGAAAATCTGGATGTGACGCCCGATCACGTTCTGGTTCTGCGTAATGCGGGCCCGCTTGGCGGCCCAGGCTTTCCCGAATGGGGCATGCTGCCCATCCCCAAGGCGCTGATCAAGAAGGGTCACCGCGATATGGTGCGCATCTCCGATGCCCGCATGTCCGGCACCTCCTATGGCGCCTGCGTTCTTCATGTCGCGCCGGAAAGCTTCGTCGGCGGTCCGCTTGCCCTGCTGAAGACCGGCGATATCGTGCGGCTCGATCTGCCCCAGCGCCGTCTCGACATGCTGGTCAGCGAAGAGGAGATCGCCCAGCGTCGGGCCGCGTGGCAGGCGCCGCCGCCGCGTTACGAGCGTGGTTATGGCTACATCTTCTCGAAACACGTTACCCAGGCGGATGCCGGATGCGATTTCGATTTCCTGCAGACGGATTTCGGCCGCACCGCTGGCGAACCCGACATATTCTGAGACGGGAGCGCGCAAAATGATGAAACGTTTGCTGATTACGGGCGCCGGCGGCAAGCTGGGCAGCATGTTGCGCGGCAGGCTCGGCCACCTCGCGGAGATCATCCGCCTTTCGGATGTGGTTGATATGGGTGCGGCGGCAGCGAATGAAGAGATCATCCGCTGCTCTCTGGAGGACGGTGGCGCCGTCCATGCGCTGGTGAAGGATTGCGACGGCATCGTCCATCTCGGCGGCATCTCCGTCGAAAAGGCTTACGATCCCATCGAGGCCGCCAATCTGCGCGGTGTCTATAATCTTTACGAGGCAGCAAGGCTTGCTGGCATGCCACGCATCCTGTTTGCCTCCAGCAACCACACCATCGGGTATTATCGGCAGGGTGAGCAGCTATCGCCGCAGACACCGTTTTTGCCGGATGGCCTTTACGGGGTCTCGAAGATTTTCGGCGAGGCAATGGCGAGCCTCTACCATTCCAAATTCGGACAGGAAACGGCCATCGTCCGCATTGGCTCCTGCGAAGAGAAGCCCACCAACTGGCGCATGTTATCCACCTGGCTCAGCCATGACGATCTGGTCTCCCTGGTAGAGGCCGTATTTCACGCGCCAAAACTCGGTTGCCCGGTCATCTGGGGCGTCTCTGCCAATGACGACAGCTGGTGGGATAATTCCCACGTCGATTTTCTCGGCTGGCAGCGGCGGGATAATGCCGCACGCTTCCGGGCCGATATCGAACGGGATGTCCCTCGCCCTGATCCGGATGCCGCAACCGCGAAATACCAGGGCGGCGTTTTCATAGACGAACCGATCCACAAAAACTGATGTGCAGACACTCACGCTATTCGAGGAGAATAAGATGAATACAGAAACCAGGGAAAAATTGATGACGGTTTCCGTCGCCACCCTCGCAACCGCACTCTACAAGCGCGGCCTGCGCAACCAGGTCATTCAGGGCGTCCACCCGCTTGGCCACAAGGGCGCGAACATGGTCGGGCCTGCATTCACGCTGCGTTACATGCCCGCCCGCGAAGACCGCAACCAGCTGGTGGAATTCCGCAACCCAGCACATCCCCAGCGCGTCGCCATTGAGACCTGCCCGCCCGGCCACGTACTGGTCATGGACAGCCGCAAAGACCCGAGCGCCGCATCCGCTGGTGATATTCTTATCACCCGCCTGATGGTGCGCGGTGCTGCCGGCGTCGTTACGGATGGCGGTTTCCGCGATGCTGCGACGATTGCAGAGCTGGATATTCCAGCCTACCACACCCGACCATCCAGCCCTACCAATCTCACCAAACACGAAGCAATTGAAATCAACGGACCGATCGGCTGCGGCGATGCCCCGATTTTCCCCGGGGATATCATTGTCGGTGATGCGGATTGCGTCATCGTCATCCCCGCCGGAATTGCCGACGAAATCGCGACAGAAGCGGTGGAAATGACCGCTTACGAGGATTTCGTGGTCGAACAGGTGAAGGGCGGCGCAACCATCATCGGTCTTTATCCCTGCACGAAGGACGAACACCAGAAGGCTTTCGCCGTATGGCGCGAACAGAGAGACCGTTCGGGCGCGTGAGCCGAACAGAACGCTTGCCGGTTTCGTCCGCAATGCCTTGAAGCAAGCCTGCATGGGTGGCGTCCCACTCATGCAGGCGCACTCGCATGTACAATAATACCAAGTCGCCGAAGCGACTGGGCCGACGATTTTCCCGCACTAAAAACCGGCCCGAAATGGGTTTCTGTCGATATTCGTAAAATGATCCCCTGGAGTTTGTGGTGTTTGGTAACACCCGCAAAAACACATTGACTATGCCTATATTTCCATTAATCTGGATATATGGAACAAGAACAGGCTATTCTCGCTTTGGCGGCGCTTGCCCAGCCAACCCGTCTCGAAACTTTTCGGCTGCTTGTGCGGCACGCACCGGAAGGCTTGCCGGCGGGCGACATCGCGCGCGCGCTGGTGGTGCCGCAAAACACCATGTCCGCGCATCTGAATGTTCTGTCACGCGCGGGCCTCGTATCATCGCAACGCCACAGCAGAATCATCATGTATCGCGCGCAGATAGAACAGCTTCGCGACATGACGCTGTTTCTCCTGAAAGATTGTTGTGGTGGATCGGCAGAGCTTTGCGCTCCGCTGATCGCCGAGTTGACGCCCTGCTGCACTCCACACGCGGGAAAGTCCGCCTGATGTCCACATTTGAACGTTACCTAACCGTCTGGGTGTTTCTGTGCATCATCGTCGGTGTCGCCCTCGGCCATTTGCTGCCCGGCGTCTTCCAGCTCATTGGCGCGGCCGAGATTGCCAAGGTGAATATCCCTGTCGCAATCCTGATCTGGCTGATGATCATTCCGATGCTGCTGAAGATCGATTTCCGCTCTCTCACGCAGGTCGGCACCTACTGGCGGGGTATCGGCGTCACGCTGTTCATCAACTGGGCCGTCAAGCCGTTCTCGATGGCGTTGCTGGGCTGGCTCTTCATCGGCTGGCTGCTCGGCCCCTATCTTCCCGCTGACCAGATCGACTCCTATATTGCGGGACTGATCATTCTTGCCGCAGCGCCCTGCACTGCCATGGTCTTTGTGTGGTCTAACCTGACACGCGGCGAACCACTGTTCACGCTCTCGCAGGTCGCACTCAACGATGCGATCATGGTCATCGCCTTTGCTCCCATTGTCGGCCTTTTGCTTGGCCTGTCCGCAATCACCGTTCCATGGGACACGCTCGTCCTCTCCGTTGCCCTCTATATCGTCGTGCCCGTCTTCCTCGCGCAGTTCATCCGGCACCGGCTCATGGCGGACGGAACGTCACGGATGCTCGATCGCATTCTCGCAAGGCTGCAGCCGATTTCGCTGGTAGCGCTGCTTGCAACACTGGTTCTTCTCTTCGCCTTCCAGGGCGAGCAGATTATCGCCCAACCAGCCGTTATCGGCTTGCTTGCAATCCCCATCCTTATCCAGGTCTATCTGAACTCCGGGCTCGCCTATCTTCTGAACCGGATGAGCGGCGAACGGCACTGCATTGCCGGTCCGTCGGCACTGATCGGTGCAAGCAATTTCTTCGAACTCGCGGTTGCGGCCGCTATCAGCCTGTTCGGTTTTCAATCAGGCGCAGCACTGGCAACCGTCGTCGGTGTCCTAATCGAGGTTCCGGTCATGCTCTCGGTCGTCTGGATCGTGAACCGCTCGAAGGATTGGTACGAGGCGGCCCCAGCCGTTTCCCGAAACACAATTACCGAAAGGCAATGAGCATGGACGTCACCATCTATCACAACCCGGATTGCGGCACTTCGCGCAACACCCTCGCACTCATTGAGCACGCCGGTATTCAACCCACTGTGATCGAGTATCTGAAAACCCCGCCGAGCCGCGAGCAACTCGTCAAGATGATCGCCGACGCCGGGCTGACCGTCCGCGAGGCGATCCGCGAGAAGGGCACCCCCTATACGGTGCTTGGGCTTGGATATCCTGAACTGACCGATGACCAGTTGATCGATGCCATGCTCGAGACACCAATCCTGATCAACCGGCCATTCGTCATCACCCCGATGGGTACGCGGTTGTCGCGCCCCTCGGAAGTGGTTCTGGATATACTTCCGGCAGACGCATTCAAGGGGCCGTTTACCAAAGAAGACGGCGAACAGGTCCTCGATGATGAAGGAAAGCGCATTGCCTGACACATTCCCCGCACTTGAGGGCCAGCACCTGCACGCGATTGATCTGGATGCTCTGCGTCCAGCCTTTTCGACACATAAGCCCCGCATTCTGATCCTCTACGGTTCGCTACGCGAGGTATCCTACAGTCGTTTGCTTGCCTTCGAAGCAGGGCGGCTGCTCGACCGGCTTGGATGCGAAGTTCGGATATTCGATCCGAAGGGCCTGCCTTTGCCCGACGAAGCACCGGTGAGCCACCCGAAGGTGCAGGAATTGCGTGAGCTCTCGCAATGGTCGGAAGGGCAGGTTTGGGTAAGCCCCGAGCGCCACGGCGCGATGACCGGCATCATGAAGTCGCAGATCGACTGGATTCCTCTCTCGCTCGGATCTGTTCGCCCGACACAGGGCAAGACGCTCGCTGTCATGGAGGTTTCCGGCGGCAGCCAGTCCTTCAATGCTGTGAACCAGATGCGTATCCTCGGGCGATGGATGCGGATGATCACCATCCCCAACCAGTCGTCGGTCGCAAGGGCGTATCAGGAGTTCGATGCTAGCGGACGGATGAAGCCGTCTCCCTATTACGACCGGGTGGTGGATGTCTGCGAGGAGCTGGTGAAGTTCACCATCATGACCCGCGATGCCTCGGCCTATTTGACCGACCGCTACAGCGAGCGGAAGGAAGAAGCGGTCGAGTTGGAGAAGCGGGTCTCCCTCAAGTCGATCTGACGACCTAGGTTGTTGCGGTGGCTGGCCGCCGACAGGATGCTGCCACCGCAACGAATGCCGTGATGCTGACCGCGCCGAGACATGCGTTTCCAATGAGTGACAGGCTCAGGCCAAAGTTTTGCATGGACGCCGCGAACGCGAAGGGTGCCCCGGCTCCGAGCGCCAGTCGAGCTGCCGCCATCTTGCCCGTGATCGCGCCATACCCTTCCGATCCGAACAGATAGAGTGGCAGGCTACCCTGCGCGATGCTGTTGATGCCTGACCCAAGCCCGAGGCAGATTGCGAACGCGACTGCCCCCGGTAGCCAGTCTCGCGTTGCCAGCAAGATCAGGATGCCGAACACGATCAGCACCGCCGACAGGACGGCGAGCGCTGGCGGCGACAGGTTCTTTCCGAACACCATGTTGATCAGGCGGCTTGCGACCTGTGCCGGACCGAACAGAGATCCTATAACTACTGCCGCGCCACCTAGCCCGATGGAACCGAGCATCGGCACCATGTGCGCGAGGATCGCGGCAAGCGAAAATCCGAGAAGCGCGAAGGCGAACGACACCATGATCATGCTTCGGCGGCGCGCATCGTGGGGGATTGCTCCGATTATGGCTTCGCGAGGGACGGCCGCATCCGCATTCGGTCCGGTCTTGCCGACGCGCATGATCCAGACGTGTAGAGGCATGCAAAGGAACAGATTCAGCGCTGCAAAGACCAGATAGATCTCACGCCACGACATCCATTCGGAAAGCGCGGCCGAGATCGGCCAGAAGATCGTCGATGCGAACCCACCGATCAGCGTGAGGTAGGTGATGCTCCTGGATGCGGTTCTGGGATCGCTTTCGACCAGCGTCGCGAATGCGGCCTGATACTGCACCATTCCGGACGATACCTCGAGCAGGATGATGGCAACGGCGAAGATTGCGACTGACGGTGACCAGGCACAGAGCGACAGCATCAAGGCCGCAAGGCCTGAGCCGACCGTCATCACCGTGGCGGCTCCGATCCTATCCATCTGCGTGCCGATATAGGTTGCCGACAGACCTCCGATGAATAGCGACACCGAGAACACGCCAAATACCTCCGCCAATGTCAGGCCGAGGTCTTCCGCCATGCCGGGGGCAAGAATACTGAAACTGTAATAGAGAGTGCCGTAACCGATGATCTGCGTGAGGCCAAGCGCTGAGACGATGCCAGCGGGTACTTTCGAATTATGCAACGATATTGCCCCCATCGGAGGAAGTGCCGGCCGGACTGGCGCATCCATCGCTTCGCTCGACATTCTCCAGAATCGCCGGATGTTCAGCACAACAGTCTTCTACCAGGAATTTCACAAGCTCGGCCAAAGTGTCGTAGCTGGCGCTGTAAAGGATAGACCTCGATATTCGTCGTTGCGAGACCAGGCCAGACCGCTCCAGTTCCTTGAGATGAAACGACACGTTCGTCGCCGAGACGCCCATGCGCTCGGCGATTGCACCGGCTGCCAGTCCGTCAGGACCGGCAACGACAAGTGCTCGAACGATCGCGAGGCGCGTCTCCTGAGAGAGGGCAGCAAATGCCGAAAGAGCCTGATGCTGATCCATACTTCAATAATCCTTGAATTATTGAAGTATGGATAGCGAACGGCGATGCCATCGGCAAGGCAATTTCTTCCGAGATCACACTTGCCCCTCTGGAACATACGTCGGCGTTCGCGACGACGGGGCTGTGAGCGGCGTATGCTCTACGCCTTGCGCGCGTTCTTGTGAAACGCCTCTGATGCGAAACCGGCAAGTTCGCGAATGAAGAAATCGAGCACCGTCGAAGGCTTTTCAGCGGACCGCGTGGCAATAACGAAGGTGGACTGGATACGGGTCTTTGCTGCCATCAACGGCCGGAAAATTCCTTTCTGGACCCAATCATCCGCATAATGATCAGGCAGATACCCAACATAGTGGCCGGACATCACGAACATCGCCTGCGCCTCCATGTTGGAGGCCGAAGCGCGCGCCCGTGCCTGCGGAAAATATTGCAGCTCACGCATATTGGCATAGGGCCGCACGACAAAATCGAAGGATTCGATGCGCTCGACGGAAAGTTCGGCATCGGGAAGATGAAAGAGCTGGTGTCCCTTCGCGCAATACAGTGAATGCGCCTCTTCCCTGAAGCGCGAAAGCTTCAGGCCCTGATACGGCAGCGTTTCCGGTAAAAGTGCGATGTCCAGGCCGCCATTGGCAATTTCCGACAACAGGGCGTCCGGCGTGTCGATCACCAGCTCGATACGTGCTTCCGGCGCCTTTTCGCTGATGCGGGCGATGATCCGGTGAATGGGCAGGTCGTGATCGGTAATCGTGTTGTCCACAAGTCCCAGTCGCAACGTACCGGTAATACGGTTCTTGAGCGTACCGATATCGCTTTCGAAGGCGTTCAGCGCCAGGAACAGCACTTTCGAACGCTCATGTACGAGCGCGCCGCGATCCGTCAATTCAAAACCGGATCGCCCTCGCCGACACAGCTTGAAACCGAGCCTGTCTTCCAGCGCCTTGATATGGAAACTGACAGCGGACTGGCTCAGCCCGAGCGTGATTTGCGCGCCGAGAAAACTCTTGTGCTCCACGACGGCGCGGAAGACGGCGAGAGAACGAAGGTCGGATTGCGCGAGCTGCATGGGAACCATTACATCAATTTTACAAATATAAACTCCATCAGTTTCCTATTTTTCTGGAATAATGTCCATGGTTTCCTCCTCCCCAATCACAAACCAATAAGGGAACGAAACCATGCAAAACCTGCCCACTCTGAAATCTCTCGCACTCTGCGCAGCTTTCGCCGTCAGCCTCGGCGCATCCGCCCATGCCGCCGATCTTCTGGAAAAGATCAAGGCCGATAAGGTTTTCACTGTCGCAACCGAGGCCCGGTTTGCGCCGTTCGAATTTGTCGAGGACGGCAAGATCGTCGGTTATTCCGCTGACATCATGCAAGAAGTCATGAAAGCCTTGCCGGGCGTTGAGCTGAAGCGTCTCGATCTGCCCTGGCAGGGCATCCTGCCAGGCCTTGCCGCCAGCCGCTTCGATTATGTCGTGACCTCGGTCACCGTGACGCCGGAACGCATGAAGGCCTACAAGCTCTCAGCACCCGTTGCAGATGCGACGATGGCAATCCTGAAACGCAAGGGCGATGCCGAGATCTCCAAGCCGGAAGATATCGCGGGTAAGCCCGTCGGCTCGCAGGCGGGCTCCGCGCAGCTCAAGGCGCTTGAGACGTTTTCCGCCGAACTGAAGGCCGCCGGCAAGGATGCCACGACGGTCTCCAGCTACACGGATTTCTCGGAAGCTTATGCCGACCTCGGTGCCGGGCGCCTGCGCGCCGTCGTCAACTCGCTTCCAAACCTTCTGGAAGCTGCACGCCAGCGGCCGGATGCTTTTGAAGTCGTTCTGCCGACCTTCGGACCGAAGACCTATTTCTCATGGGCGGGCCGCAACGATACTGACAGTGCGACACTAAATGCCTTCATGGACAGTGAATTGGCAAAGCTCAATGCATCCGGCAAACTGGCCGAATTCCAGAAGAAATGGTTCGGCGCGCAGATGGAACTGCCCGCCACTCTGCCGGCGACTGAGTGACCGGCAGGTCGAACCGGTCATGGACAAGATATCTTTTGCCATCTGGCCGGTTCTTCTGGACGGCCTCTTCACCACGCTGACCGTCAGCCTTTCGGCGCTTCTCCTGGGAGCGCCGCTGGCCCTTCTCCTCGCGGCCTGCGGTCGCAGCGGCCGCCTGCCCCGCCTGGCATCCGGTCTCTACATCTCCTTCTGGCGAGGCACGCCCATTCTAGTCCAGCTGCTGATCGTCTTCTACGTCCTGCCACTTCTGGGGCTGGATCTGACGCCGGTTGCTGCCGCAACTGTGGCGCTGGCGCTAAACACAGCCGCCTTCCAGTCGGAGATATACAGGGCAGGCCTGCAATCCATTCCAAAGGGAGAGCGGGAAGCCGCCGCCATGCTCGGCCTTTCCGCAGGTCGTACATTCCTGCACATTGAGGTGCCTCAGGCCTTCAGAACCATGTTGCCGGCACTTGTCGGCGAGATACAGGCTCTCGTGAAGAACTCCTCACTCGTTTCGGTCATCGCCGTCACCGACTTGACGCGCCGTGCCCAGCAATATGCAGCCACCACCTTC
>Ga0157370_10000039_pt1 | contig 134918 bp, 151 predicted proteins | sample C35metaG_FD_113463 | JGI IMG/M metagenome (GOLD analysis project Ga0157370, IMG submission 113463) | Corn rhizosphere microbial communities from Kellogg Biological Station, Michigan, USA - C3-5 metaG | ecosystem: Host-associated > Plants > Roots > Rhizosphere > Soil | place: USA: Michigan...
CAAATTTTGAATTCAATTAAAAATAGTTTACTGGGCACACAGACAAACTTTTCCACGTATAAAATGCACCTAAAAAATAGGACGATTTTCAAAAGTACGATTGTAATGTGATACACTGTAATGATATATATGAATGTAAATTTACGTATAAATGTGTTACTTATAAATAACGTATATTCACCGTAATATATACTTATCTACAATGACATGTAACGATGTAATGTTTTACTATGTCAATCACCAAAATCGTCCTTCCAAAAAGGCCATTTTTAACCTGGTGGATTTTGTATCGCGGTCCCAGAAAAGTAAAATTCCTTAAATGAAAAATTTGCAAATAATTGAAATCGTGACCTTCTCATCTCAATTAAAGTCCATTCAAGGATCAAAAGTGCCCATTAATTTAGCTTCTCCTCGCAACGATTCCGATCGATCCGATGTCTCCATCTCATCGAACAGGAGCGACTCCGATTTGCCGAACATGCATGAAGGACCAACGGATTAACAAGTCGGAACTTACGATAACAGCTTATATTTTAGTACACATTTCATGGCTTTGGGTCTCATTGTATGGTGGTGGCATGGTTTCAGGTGACGGTTGACGATTTCGCGGTCTTCTTACTATTGGTTTAGGGGTTCGGCATCGCCATTTCCGATCTTGATATTCGTCGTAACAGACGATGTACAATGTACATAGTCCCGTAATCCAGCACATTGCTCCAAAGAATAGCGTCAGAAACATTACACTCCATCTTTTATGGCGTTCATCCTCCGAAGATCGCTCAAATTTTATGTGATCGAGATACTTTGGATCAACGAAACACGGCGTTTCCTCGCTTAGAGTGCGGTACTCGTAATATTGGCTTGCGGCAGCTGCGTTGTCGAATGTGGTTTCTAATGGCGCTTCTATGTGTTGACCGTTGTATTCAAATGTGTATTTTTCGAATACGACGTTCCGAGTGGGTGTAATATCAATGTTCTTGTCCAACAGTGTGCAAGTTGAAGGTACGAGTCTTTTAGCGACCCTATCCATAGGCCATACGATTGTAAAATATGGAATAATGAATGTCAAGAGGCCAATGCCGATAATAATCAAGGAGAATTGCAGTAGGCATCGCATGTTTGAAGGCTTTTATTACACATGAGCTATCTCCTTAAGGTAAAGGAGTTGTCGATGTATCCAGTTGATACACTTTACGTCGTGGAGGAGGCGAGATGCGATGGAGGAAGACATGAGTGGAATTAATTTTATATATATTTATTTACATGTTTTCAAAAATGAACTACAAAGATTCATCTGAGGTTTCAATCAATATCTACGATAGTGGCCGTACACGCGATGACTTCCGGCGTCTTGCAAAAGAGAGATTTGATCAATTTTATCTGGAACAAGCACGCAATCGTCCACAGTTGACAATCGACCCTAAGCTAGAACCTGACTTTGGTGACGACGATGATATTGATTTAAGTGTAACCCAATTGCAAGAACTCATGCGAAATATTGACCCTTTAGAGCGTGTTGAGCCCGAGTCTTCTTGGTATTCGGCCATTGCTGAAATATGTCAAATTGATATCGAAGACGTTCGTGAAGATCCTTATTTTTGGTGGATTGTTGCACGTGGATGCCAATCAGATAGTGGCGTATCGGCATGAAAAGTCAATCGATATCATTTGAGACCCTGTTGGCCAACGTTTATTACGCCAGGGGGCTGTCACGGATGTCGCAAGCCCCACCTTGTGTCGCTGTCAAAAATGGTCTATAAAAGACGACCATTTTCCCCACTGATTCAGAAGGAAAAAAACCACCTGCTCATATTTTTTGAACTAACTGATTAATTGATTGATTTATCCCGTCGCACAAACGACTATACAACTCCTTAAACAAAAAAAAATCGCACCAACGACCCTCCAATCCAAAAATGCCTGATACTATCATTCCAATTCAAGCTTCCTCCACCGGTTCTCAACTGCGTCCCGCTAGAGTTACTCTGGTCATTGACCGTAGTGCATCTATGTCGAAACTAATTGACGATGTCATTCGTGGCATCGAATCCATTAGAAATCAATTGCAAGACCATGACATGGTCAAGTTCTAGTATGTGTCTTTTCTTTCGCACTTTAGCTATGATGTACTGCTGACACATATCACTAACATTCTATAACAGTGTTTTCAATGAAGATGTTGTACTTGTGTCAGATTACATGACCAAGGCCACGTTTGATTGGAACGCTGCATACGGTTTACTTCGTTCTCCTCGTGGATGCACTGCCCTTTGGCACACAATCATCGACGTTATTACTCGCGAGCACAACCGCTCGTTCCTCCATATGAAACCGGAGATCGTCTTCTTTACAGACGGACTTGACTACACGGATAAAGAATTCAAGTTACCAAACGAGTCCAAACCAAGGCTGATGACTGCTGAAGACGCCAAACTCAAGGTGAAGAACCCTGGAATTGCGAATGTTCACGTCACCTTTCTGGATGCTTCACCTGAAGGCAATGACGCTCTCCAAAAAATCTGTCAGGATATTGCCCACGCCGACTATACTCGGGTAGCAACCAACGCGATCAAATCTTCCTTCTACAAAGTCGGTCATGATTTGACTCTTCGGCTCACAACCAAATCATCTACTTCCTCTCGTACTTCTGTTCAACCAAACCGTGTGCCTGCCATCGATCGATCTCTGTACATTGGGAACCTCCCCGCCAACTTTTCAAATGATGACATGACTGAGCTCTTTAGTCAATTTGGTGGTCTTGTCTCTGTTCACGTCGCTCTCGATCCAATCACCAACGTCAACCTAGGCTACGGTTATGCATGTTTTCAACAACAATCCCAGAGAGATGCAGCTATCAGCAAGTACAACAGAGAAACAGTTTTTGGAAACGTCGTGAGGGTCATGCCCAAACAGAAGCAGGATGAAGGGAAGATCTTTATCTGTAACTTGGACTACCGTATTGAAGAGTTGGAACTTCGTAACCTCTTTTCCCAATTCGGTGAAATTTTGACCGTTGATCTGCTACGTAATCCAAACGGTACAAGCAAAGGATGTGCCACTATTCAATTTGAAAGAAGTGATAGTGCTACTACAGCTATCAACACGATGAACGAGACGGTTGTGAAAGGACGAATGATCAAGGTTGAAGCCTACACTCCCACCTCACATTTAGTCCAACATTCCACCAAGGCTCAGTCAACACACAAACCAGACAACAAACGTGGTCGTCAGCCGGAGCGAGTTAGTAATACCAAGAAGCGTGGTACTCAAAACGACAACAACAAGGTTTCTGGTCAAAGTCCAGAAAAACCAAAGGAGGATATCAAAACTCAAGAAAAAATCAAGGGTCAAAAGAAGGATAAGAAGAAAAATCAAGCTTCTCTTAAGGATACAACTCAGTCAACCGACAAGGCAAATGCAGATGTTAAGGACCATGTCGCTGTTCCTCAGTCAAATGGTAAACAGAAAGTCACTGAGAATAAACAAGTACCCGTAAACGAAGCAAACAAAACAACTAAAAACAAGAAAGAACCTATCAAACAGCCTGAAGAACAAAACAAAACTACTCCTGAAAAATCCAAAAAAAATCGTGGACAAAAATCTAAGAAAGACAACAAGAAAGAAGATACTTCGGCTGGTGTCAAAAATAGTAAAGAAGAGTTGGAGTCAATGATTCTTCAACAAGAAATCCAACTTAAAAGCCTCCACCTCGAGCAACTCAAGAAGGAACTTACTCGTATGTCTTAGGGACGCTCACAAAATATTTTTCCATTCATAAAAGTGCACTTCATGTATAGTTTCTTTGAAAAATAAGAAGTAATAAATGCAGTACATCAAAAAATCGAAGTTTGTGTTGGGTTTACTTCAATTTGTTTTTATACACTTTGTACAACATGGGAAACATAGAACGCACAGAACCAATAGAGTCCACGTCGACGATACAAATGAGTGAGGATGAGTACAATGAATATTTGAAAGATTTGGATAAAGCCATAGAAAGAGCTCGTGCCCTTTTGACCAGGTGGAAGGACGAGTGTCCCGAAGCGATAGAGGAGTTCAAATCGTATGCATTTATCGAAGAAAGTTGAAAGGAGGACTGCGTCAATCTGTCTTGTATTTTATCGGACATTGCATTGCCTTCAACTCCATTAACTCGTAATCGTTTAGCCAATCAAAACGTTCAGAGAGAATGCGCTCTATACTCACAATACATTGTTGATTCTCGGGATTACCATCGTTTTCCAACAACTTCATCAGTAAGTCATGCCATCGGTTTATTTGCTCATTTGTTTGTAAAATCAAAGTACGAGCAGCACACACGCGATCAGTATCAGCCATTTACTTTGTATACATCTCTAGTTTATGAATCATTTATCAATGGCTTCGGAGTAATCCCGACACTGTGCCCACAATATTCGATCAACTTCTTTGAATGTACCAAGTTTTCTCCATCGCATAAGCCTGTCTTGCTGTTCGTAATGCGTCGGAGGAGGGACATATCAAAATGACTTCTTAGAGTAGATAGTATTATGTATTAAGTATCGATTTTACACTTTAAGGCAATGATTGATATCGAGGTCGAAAGACACAGTCGTATAAAATTCTCTGAGTGCCATCAACACAGGCCACGCGAATAGTGGTGACGTATGCGATATATCCAGCGTATCCCGACACATAATCAACTAAATCCAGGTGGCGTACGTGCATTTTACTTGAGCGTGCGACTTCCATCATCATAGTTGTTTGGTAGTGGTTGATTGATTGAGTCAGGGCAGTGTCGTATGGTATATCGAGAAGATGCTGTTGGTGCTCGGGGCGCACGTAATGCATGAAGTTATGAAAAAGTATGGGAAGTTGACCGGTTGGATTGAAGCGGAAAGCGAGACTATCTGTACAGCTGATAACCCTGCATGCTCTGTCGTATATGACACGGAAAGTTGGATCGAGTAGTATTTGATTGAAGTAGGATGACCCTACCAAGCACGGGACAGAGTTTGCTTGGATGGCGATACTGTTGTAGGGCGGGGGTGACTGAGACATGTTTGGATCTTAGTTGTTGGCATAGTCTCAGAAAGGGAATTTACGTTACGGATAATATTTATATATGCCTATAAATATCAGTTGTCGTCAGGGGCTTAATTGAAATTAGGGGTTTAATTGTGATGGAAAAATTGCGGATGGTCGTGCTGCGCCACCTGTTCCGACCCGCTGACAAATGGCGCGATAAGGTTCGAAGTTAGCGCCCATCAATTACATGGGGCCATCCAACGCTTGTTTCAACTCGGAAAATTCAGGAACGTCGGGATAAAATGAAATCAGTTTGGGAAGCACAGAGCAAAGTGTTGTCTCATCATCACTTCTTTCTTGAGGATTGAAGAACCATGAGATCAAATCCGTGTATAGAGTCAAGGTTTTCATGTAACAACCAATTTCATGTCGGTCAGTGATCATCGATCTCTTCGACTCTGTCAATTTACGTAAAATTTTTTCCCAAAATAAACAAGCGTGTTTGTAGGATCTGCCCTCTGGTAATGGGAAGTCGGTCAAGTTTTGGTACAGGTTTCGCCAAAAAGTGGTATTACTTCCTGCGAAAGTGGGCGTGTTTGGGTACGCTCGGTAGTATTTTAACAAATCAAAATACGGTACGTTTGTTTCCCAACGCAAACAAGCTTCTTTATAGGATGTTCCCTCTGGTAATGGGTAATCGGTCAAGTTTCGGTACACGTTTCGCCAAAAAATTGTATCACATCCCTCGAAAACGTCCATTTCCGGAAACGCTTTATAATAATTCAACACGTCACAAAATGGTGTAAACTTTTCAAGTGTGAGGACTCTAAGTTCAAATGGGATCAAGTCTAGCAAGGACACTGGTTTGTCGTTCATATTCATTTTGTTTATATTTCATGTTTGTTCTTTTTAAGGTACTGGTGTTGATCTGCGAAATCACGTGCATTTGTATATTTTAAGATGCTTATCAATACATAAACAAATGTCTCTCAAAGAACAACCACAGACTACGGATCCTATTAGTTACGCACGAACTATCATATCCGATATAGAGCTCACGCAGCTAGATCAGGATCGTGAAGCAAAAAAAATTTTTGATGATATTGTATCGAATATTGCCAAGCATAATTACACGATTGAAAAAGAAGGGATATCCGAGGTGTTAGAGATGCTCATTCCGAAGACGCCTGCGAGTAATTTGTTTACGATTCAACATATAGTTAATACACTGTTCGAGTCCGAAAGTGAACAACGCATGTACCTCGTATTTCAACAGACTGACTTGAGAATATACTCGAAAAAAGAGGATATTGTGATGTGTATCGGCGCCCTCATGTGCTGTTTGCCGGGATGTCTTTGCGTGGCGTTTCTTGGAAAAGAGGCGATCAAAGTTCGTGTTCGCAGGTATTAAATACAGCATTTTTCCAAGCCGAACAGTAAGGATCTTTGCGAGGTTCATCATCAATCAAAAGACGTAGAATATTGTGATTTGTATCACCCTCGTAACGACAGAATGCTTGTGACCAGTTGAATAAACGACTTCGAATACCCTCACAATCTTGTGCGATTACGTAGAATTCACCTTGATCCGCACTACTGAAAGTGTATTTTTCTGTTTCATCATATTCCACTGCATTTATTTTAAATCCAATCAAGTCTGAGAAGATTGAAGGTGATTCTGTGAATTGCTTGATTTCGGGAGGATACGCTTGTTCGACGCACATTTGTCTGCGGGGTGGACACATATTATTGCGGACGAGGTACATGCAAGAGAAATTGGTTACATAGCGATCATGATTTAGATCCATGGCGATTGTGATGTTCCCACTTGTGGTCTCGATGCGATACCCGTACCCAAACCATTCGATCTTTTGTATGGTGCTTTCATATACGGGTACTTTCATTGCTGTTCTAGAAACATGTCGTTTTTGTTATGGTACTTTATTTATTCGTTGAGTAGAAAAATCCATTGAAATACTTACAAAACACCAGTCCTCTTCAACTTACAATAGGTTGGACCGTATTTTTCAATTTGTCGTCCAGTCGCTGGATTCTTGACGGTTCCGACGGATTCCATCTTTTGACGCTTTCTCGTTCCACCAGATGAACCAGATCTCTTTCGCTTCGTGTGCAGTTTACGCGAGAGCTGAGTTTTGACTGTTCGTAAGGGCATTTGATATTGAGTTAGAAAAAAAAATGAGTCTCATGTTCAATATTACTCTACGTGTTTCTACTTACGATTCCAAAATTTCGCTTCGAACTTTACAATAGACAAGGCATTGTATTTGATAACAGCGAAGTAAATTAAAAAAAATCAAGGACTCGTCGGGAAATTGTCTAAAGGGGCCTTTGATCCTTGTTCGACATCCAACGTATATGTTATCTCGCGAAGCATACTATGATAATCAGAATCCCAGGTTGCTTTCCACCCATTGCGCTGAGCCTCCTGTACAAGACATTTCATTCCCTTACGATATTGTGGATCGCCTGAATCAAATGCACCCACACGTCGATCAATCTCGGTGATACTCGCCCAATTTTTCTCTTGCAGATATTTGATCAAACGAGCACGAATCTCGCGCCACTGTCTGTTGGTTTGGAAAAATTCTCGACATGCGTTGCATTCGTCTGAAGAAGTCGTCATGATGTATTAGTATGTATTTGTATGTTCTTAAGATGTGATCACCCTCGGTTTCACGTTGGACCCTCGAAGCTAAGCATAATTTCAGGAGTTAATGAAGGCGTCTCGTGACGTCATGGAGATTGAAACCACTATAAATGCTCGCGCTTTTCCACAATATCCCCTCTTTCTTCGCGGGTTATCACGCTGGATGAGTTTTTGTGCTTCTGAATATCACTCGATCATGAAGGAGTGTTTTCAATGCGCTAATTTTTGGGCAGCCTTTCACAATCAAATCAAAAGAAATTGATGACAAGTTATCGCTATGATCTGTCACAGTAAAAATAATTTCAGATGCTTCTGATACAATATAATACGTAATGGACAGCAAAGAAGTTCGCGCGTATGAAAGGGGTCGTGCACTTCGGCGAAAAGGTAAAACGAGGCCAAAGAGATCTCGATCACCACATCGTAGACATGTAGGAAACAGTTTTCAGGTCACTCAATATTATTGCCCCCTCGCAAATCGTATCTGGAGAAAACTCGCAATCAAACATGCAATAGAAGTGGGTCTAAATGATAACTCACATGCATCATCCTCCTCATAAATTAATATCCTCGTCTTTATTTCAAATGACGTCCCTCTTTGTAATTCCTAAGCACCACCCCTATTCGGAGCAAGACATGAAGAAGATGCTCTCAATTATCAAACGTCACAATGGCACATATGACGGACCTGAAATTGATGTGGTCAATCGTATTTATAGCTGGTGGATTATCTTCAAAACGCGCAAGTCAGCTCGTAGTGCTGCAAGTTCCTTACAAGCTGCCGGGTTCAAGACGAGATACAAAATCCCTCATGCGAAAAGTCTAAAGAACATGGGAAAGTGAATTCAACAAATCTCTCAAATCATTACGGGCTCGTGAACTATGTATAAAGCCGCGCCTTTCTTTCGATTTCTTCAACGCGACTGTAACCTCTTCATAGGTACCGTACATTGCCTTGATAATTTCTAAAACATCATTCTTGTAATATTCGGCGAGGTGATCCCAAATGGCAGGTGTGGTACGTACTGTGATAAAACTGTTTCGCAAAGCTACGATTGCTTTTGTAACAATGGGATTGTCAATGAAGAGGATTTGAATTTTGAGTAACTCTTGAAGGGAACTAAGCGCTTCTGTATAGGCTCTCACGTCAAAATTGCGAGTACGAATGCGTTCTAGTAAAAGTTCGACGTCACTGGTATATAACTCCATAAATTGATCCCAATCGTGTTGTGTCCAAAGGAGCTTTCCTTGACGCGGAATTTTTGTGAATATGTGTAGGGCAGCTCGTCTATGTGTTACACCTCCTGGTAGTTGTAAAAAAGGACTGAGATCCTTGAAGTTTTGTTTCCATACATGACTGTTTGGATCTTGACATGCTGCTAACGTTGGAGCAGCCAAACAAGAATTTATTCGGTCCTCAACATCCAGTCGTAGCAAAATTTCGTCATTGATCTCATTTGGTAACATCTCGTTCATTCCCGACAGCAATTGACCTGGTGCTAACGTATCACTCATTTATATCGAATAAATATGAAAATTTATCGCTACTAAAAATCCACATGTAATAAGATTGTTAACCATAAAAATTTTTCGCTTCCAACAGAATAAATGAGTACATACGGACAAAACGCGGATGTCAGAGGAACTCTTTTGAAACCATACGAGGGCTGGTTCTGGTACGCCGGAGGGTCGTCAAATGTTACTTTCCAATATGAATGTGTCGTCCCTGCGAGTGTATGGACAAACATTGCAGGTCAGAGCTCCACTACACCCGTATCGGCATCAGCTGTTTTGCAATCAAACGGATCGATCAAATTTCCTGTGAACGGCGTATATACGATCAATTTCAACGTACCAATTGGTAACGGTGCCAACCAGTCCAATTGGTGGACAGTCAATACAATCGCAACAATGGGTATTACCAACAACAATACTTTGTGGGATAAAAATTTGGGTACGTCCGTTTGGAACAGCACCAGCTCATATACTGGCTATTTCTCTGCCAATGATAGTGTTTTCCCGACAACGTACTCATCAAATCCAGGTACGAACTTTGGAGGCAATAATTTCCGTTTTGTAATGTCAGTCATACTGATCCATCGATGTCAGTAGTTTTCCAGTACTTCTCGTGAGAAAAATGGCTTTCCGCATGTACAGAATCCACAAGGTTTTGGATGGACATTCTGGTGAATCATTGAGAATGAAGTTTGGTCATAGTCGCGTAGAGCTGCCATGTAGCGACGCCACTTTTCACAGCGATCAAACTGGTCGTAGGCATATGCATGTTCATGTGCGTAATGTAAATAAACTAACGTGTTTACAGTGCCGTACACACTCTTAGCGTGTCCCTTGATAAAATCTTGTGCCCTTCTGGACTCGATCATTCGCGGAATTCCCCTCTGTCTCAGAAGAAAGTTGAGTGCCTTTTCTCGCTTGTTTTTCGCTCTTGCTTGATCTTCTAGTAATGTCACTTTCCGTTCCCTGCGTTTTGTTCTCTCTGTTAAAAATGGCCAAACCCCTCCCCATTCCCTCACTACTTTCATCCGTATTTCCATTTCGTATCGTGGTATTTCACTGCGCCTTGTGTAAACTCCCGGGTATTCATGCAATACTTGTCGTGGTTTGATCGTGCGACCACGGGCCGCTGTAACCCAGATGGCAATGTCTCGAAATGTGCCTTTCAAACCGATGTGGAACATATTCAAATGCTTCACACAAATATGGTACCACAATTGGTCGTTTGGGTCGCGAATGTACGACCAAAGCCCCCTGTTTGTTTGAAATAACGTGATCAGATCACAGAATGGCAGGAAATCACATATATGGTCGAAAATTTCGACAGGGAGATCAGTGAGTTTCATCTTAAAGAAATATTGCAATACAATATACACAACAAAAATGGGAATATACTACGGACGTGGTTTTGAATACCTCATCGTTCTATCTCGAGACATTTCAGAGGATGATCTCGCCAAAATCAAGGAGATTCCGAATATTATCATCAGAGGAAAAGAGATGATAGGGGAAACGCGTGATTGCATCGTTGTAGTTGACATGAAGGATGCAGATGACCGACTGGTTGAAACATCGTATTACAAGTGTCAAGAGGATAATTGGTTCCATCCTAAGAAGCAGTTTGCACACAAGATTTGTAGGTACATTGTCGAACTCACTGAAGATGAAAATGAACGTCTTTGGTCGTATATGGATCATGATCTTATTGGTAGACATGCCAAAGATTGGGGATGGTTTGATGCAATGGAGATTTCTTCAACTTTGTAAGAATTTTTCTATTTGAACATTGCGAGCTGATCGTTCGTCGTAAAAGGGATGCGTTGGATCAGTTGTGACCTAGTTCTTTTTCATACGCCAGGATTTCTTTCGCATATTGTTCCGTCATTTTGTCGTGCATGTTACGCATTTTATCACTGTATTTTTTCTCGTTCCATAGCGCGAGGGACGTCAAAGAAGCGAATGCCAAAAAGAAGGATTGACCAGTGGTTGGTCGTGACTGGGTAATTCTTTGAAAGTGCTTGAACATCATATTTGTATTCTGTTATGTCTTTCAAACGTTTTATGGTCAAAATACAAAAATGAAGCAATCAAGTATCCGTAAAATAGTTCCCGGTCTGTACGACATAACCGTCTTTGCCCGCCTCCCTTCCACCCTCGAAACCATCAAAGGCGAGGAGTTCTCTATCACACGCGAAGATGACGATAAAATTCGTGTCAGAACCAATTATCCAATCAAATGGAACGTGAACATGAAACATGAACCCACCGAAAATGGTTCTATCTACACTCTACCCAGTCCACGCCCAAGTCCATTGTTTCTGACTCTCATATCCGAAGATCCCGCAATTAGACTGCAACAACACATCGTGCAATTGTACAATCAAGAAGCATATGCTGATTTGAAAGCTGTTGACGAAAACGATCCCACTCGAGTCATTCATCTTCATACCTTTGTTTTGGACTCACATACTGATTTTTTCAAGGCACTCAAAGATTTCAAAGGCAAATCATGCAATGTATTCGAGGTCGAGTCAAAGATGTGGGATGCAACCGCTGCAGTTCTTTATTTCTGTTACACAGGGTTATTACCTGAAAATGACGACTGGGAAGCCTTCATGGACGTCTACATAACTGCCGAAATGTTGATGGTAAACTCGATGCTGCAACCTCTGGTCAATGTTCTTGTCCCAGCTGCATTATCAAAGAATGCTCTGAAAGACTTAGTCGAGAAATACGGAACACGATGGCTCATTTACAAGAAGATCATCGAGATACAATCTTCTGAAAGAAATGATGAATGTGAAAGATGTCACAGGCGCGCGGTTGTTTGTAGAATACATAGTTCATATTGTTAACCTTAAACGATTGAACAGGACTAGTAAATAAAATGACGTGCATACGTGTTCTGAACATCGACAGACCATTAGAAGTTGAGATATATGATGAAAAGGTCCCTTGGATTATCAAACAAATTTACGTCAATCCCGATGTTGATATCATTGTTGTGAAAAAGGGTATTGAGCTATTACGTGAAGCAGGAGCTGACAGCATGTACTGGCTTTCAAAATACTCGCACAGTAGTTATCAAAGATATGTGGGTGATGAAGTTGTTTATTTTACTGCAATTTACCATGAGGATGGAACAAAATCACTGTACGCAGATGTAAAATCGAAACCTACAAAGTGATTTCCGGCTTTGGATAATATGCTTCAATACTCCCTTCTGTAATACTCTTCAATACATAGTGTTCGTTGAGATGATCCATTACTTCGGGACAAACATCAAATTTGTTGCCTTCTGGGATCCACACGGCAAAATACTTACATCTTCCTGAATCAAGTACCATTTTCGCGGCTTTGGTTGTAAGTATGAACGCTTCGAAATCGTCCAACGGGTTTTGTTTATTACACGTTAATAGGACGTGATTACGGGCGATCAAAACCAGTGGGATGTGTTCTTTCACGTATCGTTTTCCAAGCATTATGTGTCGCGAAATCTGTAAAGCTTCAACGTAGTGCGAAATAAAATTCTCGATCCGATGTATATTTTTCTCGCGAAACCAGTAAGTTTTCTTTGCATCATCCAAAGTAAGAAAATATCCTAGATCAGACATGTAACCGTTGAAAATGGAACCATCATCTTTGAGCTGATCTCCTTGTAAGCTTGTAATCTTTTCTTTCAAATAGTTGAACATTGTAGAACTGTTTGATTGATTTGTTATATTACCTTAAGATGAATTAACAAGCCCCGCCTTAATAAAGAAAAATTTTTCATGTGATTGGTAATAAGACATGGATCAAGGGCATTTGCACATAGATTACTATGACGATTTTATCAAATACACACTGGAAGAGAAGTTCTATGAAATTCGCAACAATGGATGCCTACATCGCCTTCGTCATATAGCCTTAGTGAACAATGAAACTATACTAGTAACAGATCAGATCGCGAAAACCAGAAATGAAAGTGGGGTAGCCATCAAAATCGGTCGTTCAGGTACACAATTTTTCAGAGTACAAGTTTTGCCAGATGGTAGTTATCGTTTGACACCCTGTACAGAACAAGAGTGGCATGATTTCAAGATTTACCGTACACAAACCTTTATAGATAATGACCATTTACTCAATTTATGCGAGGATCCTGCAGCAGTGGCGAGGATCTATGAACAATTTGGTTATAATATCACTACAAGGGCCGCATATGGATTTTCGAACGATTATGCGGAAAACGATGGCATTGCTCCGGCTGCATAGATGACAAAACTAATTTTTTATTCAAAAAAATCTAGTAGGTCTGAATTTTGACAAGAAGTTTCGATTAAAACGACCGAAAAAAAGTGAGCCTCCAATAATACCAAGTCCAAGCGTATAAACCAAGGGAAATGTTTCATCAGCAGCGGCAACACCGGAGTAGTGGCGGCGACACCAATTTCTGTGAGCATCCATCGCTACACACGAAGGTGTACATGTTCCAAGACGAACGTCAAATTTCTGTGCATCGTGATAAAAGCGTTTGCAGTCGGGGCAATTTCGTGGAGTTTTCTGCGCACAATCTTGACAACATGCGTGAGGAGTACAGGGAAGGAGCCTGATTTGTTGTGATTTTTGGTTACAAATAGGACACACTGCTTCTTTGAGTTGTTCTGCGATTCCATGTGTGATAGATGCTTTGAAATCGGCAGCCTCGAGTAGTTTGCGTTCAGAGATGTACGTTCCAAGAATATTTGACAAGTTGTTTGTGGGAAGTAATTCGTCCAAGAAAAGTCCGAGTATGGGAATATTTGACAATACTGAATTAACGTTGAGTCGTCGTTCTAGTTCGTCTACACATTTGTCCATTCTTTTGTTGTCATCCTTTCGGTATTTCTCCAACAGTTGTTCTAGCTCTTCGACAGTCATATCACGAGTGGTTTCGCAGTCGGATCCAAGGGGGCAGGACATGATGGTAGGGGAATAGGTACTATGATTGAATTGAGTATCACAATTTTGTTTTATTTGAACACGATGCGAGAATTTTTGTGTTTTTCACGCTTTAGCTCTTTATAATCGGATGCTGTCCAATACAATAGAAACGCAGTGGTAGCCAAGCTCAATGACGTCAAATACAGATCACTTTTTGAGACAGGTACTTTTGGGTCGGGATTTGTTGACATAAAACGCCGTCTAAGAAGATGAGTTGAAATTCGAAACATTTGATATTTTTCCTTACTTTGTTTTATTTTTTATGATCGAATGAATTTACGTATTTCTAACAACAGTGAAAATAGTTTGTGCATCACCAGTTACGTTTGTTCCCTGAATAGGCCATTGATAGACTGGAGCGACCGTTGACCCCTTTGTACAATACATACTAATTGTGTTTGTCAAAGCACTGGTGCCAAGACCTGTAGATGGTGCAGATTGCCTGTAAAATCGCACAGTTCCATCGGGTAATGTGATTTTGAACCCTAAAGAGCTCGCGTTTTTGGGGTTATCCTGACTAGCGCTGAATGTATATACGCTGTCATATGGAAGTGTGACTAATCCATCATCATTCATACTCATTCCGCTGGCGGCTACTATATTCCATGATGTCTTGGGCATAGGCGTAAGCGCTGCTTGTGGTGCCGCAGATGCATGAGCGTGCAAATAAACCTGGTCTGCAACGGTTCCTGGTGTTTCTGTACTCGGTGATGGTGACTCGGATGATTTTGCTTGATACATGTAATATAGTCCAGCAATGGCGATCAGACTCAGTATCAATGCTAGAGTTGCAAGAGTATTCATTTGTATTTAATACTCACGACGAAAATTTTTCTGAGTGCAATTATAAACCATGTCTAGCTCAAATTCTACGTATGCATTCGATTGTACTGTTGGAGGAACTTTTACGGCAGGTCAAACAACTGTTGGAAATACTACGGCAGGTAAAATAACGGCTACAGCGGTGTTCGGTGGTCCCGGTCCGTTTCCTGGTGGGGACGATTCTCTGAGCAAGCTCATGGGCAACAACGGGACTAGTGTACTTGGATTGTGTCAACCTACCTCGACAAGTGCTCAAACTTATCTACGGTTCCTCAATGGAGCCACCGCTATTGGAAACTTTGCTTCTTCCTCGAACGGTACTTCCATCGCATTTTCAACGCCCTCCGATGCACGAAGGAAGTGTAATATCAGGGATACAAGCATAGATCAAGCAGGACAAGTTATTGATTCATTACGTGTACGAAATTACTCATGGAAAGTGGATCCTGATGGCGATCAAGTTGGATTTATCGCGCAGGAAATGCAAGAGGTCTTACCAGGGGCTGTAGCGGAACAAGACGACGAGGATCGTACACTGATGATTGATACCTCTGTGATCATACCTTACTTGGTAAAGACTGTACAAGAGTTGAGATCTGAAGTTGCGCGATTGCGGGACGATAATATGTATCGCGGTTCTGTGTAAAATGACGTCATCAAGTAATACTAAATAGAATAAATTGCTTTTATCCAACGACAGATGATCAAATGGTTGTCAAGGTAGACGAAGAAACTGTAAACGCTTGGTTTGGGCGGTGCTCGTCATAAACTCTATGAATTTTGCAAAAAAAATATATGTCAATGTTCAAATATACCATGTATAGAATCCATATTATTGCAACAACGTCCAATGGACAATTATTCTATGTAGTTAACTTTCGTAAACCAGTTCAGGATATCAAATATTTCACCAAACGTGTAACTGCGCCGCTGAATAAAAGCCAACGTCAAAATTTAATCAAAATCAGTGCATCTCAGTTTGAACCTACTACTACAATGATGCCTGTGCTCAAAACAACTAGAGGCAAAATATACTTTTAAACTTCCACACTATATTCTTTTACAAATTACGCTCTAACGTAAACCTTTTTCATTCTCGAAATATACACAAGTTTAAACCCAACGAATCCATAAAAAGGTTCTGTCTTCTCTGTCAAAATGATTTTTTTAAGGCTTGTCCATCCGCAAACTACTGCTTGTATGTCATAAGCCCATTTGCTTTCGATCACCAACTCTTCAACACAAGGGAGTGCCTTCAATAACATAGGGAAATTATCCATTCCATACCATGAATCAGTCAACTGGCACCTATAAACATGGGAATAAACGCAATTGGTTTGTAGAAGGGTTTCATCCTCCAAAACAAGCGTCAGATTGGATCCTCCAGTGATATTCTCGAGGGAATGGATGTCTTTCACGTGTAAATACTCCAGGCAAGGACAGTGTATTTTTGTTTTCGACAAGCTGAGAACTGATAGTTTTTTCATATGGGGGAGCGTGATGAGTTGTACTGTATCATTGTCATTTTCGAGAATGCAATAAATTTCCATTTTTCGCAGTTGAGGAAGCAATGCACCGAGACGTTCAAGGTCTTCATCCGCGATATAGTTGAGACAAAGTTCCTGAATATTGAGAGGTATAAGATTGATTGTTGGTGGCCCAGTATGAAGTCGAAGTATTTCAAGCTTTGTGGTTGCTTGCAAGATGAGTTGAATGTTGGCGCCGGTGTGAATGGTGTCGAAAATTTCCAGTGTCTTCAAATTACAATCATTCAGCAATTTGAAAACCTTGAGAAATTCGGGGACCATCTGGAGGTCAATCTCGAAATACTCTAGACGCATCTCTCGCAAATTGACAGCAAGGCAGAGGAGTTGGAGAAGACTATGTACTACCGGACAGGATTGCAGAGGATCATAAATTGACCCTTGAACATGGCGTATAACCATTGAATGAATGTATTTGGGTAGAGTATTGTCTTCATTAAATGCATCCAGTAAAGTATCAATATTTCCTTTGTTTTTGATGATTACGTGACGCCATATGAATGGTTTCAGGGTGTTGTGAATGTGTCGGTTTGTCTTGGCGAGGGAGGAGACATGGCTGAATGGAAGGAAGGATGCAATTTTATGGAAGATTTCGTAAGGTACTTTGTCCATTTTTAATTCAATGTTTTTGTATTCAAATCAAAAATTACGACTGCTCTTCCAAAACATCCTTCAATTTCAAAGCAACAAGTACAGCAGCTGCTCTCATCCTCAATAGAGTTTCCTCATCTAGATTCGCGTCCAGCCGGCCAGATGCATTGAGATAATCTGTCATACCTCTCCTCTTTGGTAATTGACGGTTAACTAAATCGTTCAACGTTTCGTTATTCAACTCACCTACACTGGGCGATATATCCTGTGACAAAAGATCGATAATGTCGGGATTCATTGCGGCATAGAAGCACGCCGGAATCCAAATATCGCGATCCTCGTCCTTTGGAATGATTGTCAAGAATAATTCGACTAATTCGCTATCATAATCTCCTCCAGAAGGTACTAAATTCATTCGATGTAATTCCCAGTACATTTTATCAATATCGCTAAAGTTATTCTCCCAAGTGAACGGTGTATACGATTCGCTTCGGTTAGGGTTAGGGTTAGGATTGGCAAAGTATTGTAGGAAAGGTGCACGGTTGTAATTAGGCACTTGCCGCATTTCCAAGGGGCTTGGGGAATTCGGAGGCACTTGAAGGTAGTTTTGATCGTTTTGCGTATAAATAGGAGGCGGACTTACAAACGGCGACGTTTGTTGAGATCTGGTTGTTGATACTGGAATTTTAGAGGTTTGAGGTTTCTTAGTGGGTGAATTCTGTGGCGTCCTGAACTTCGTTGGGCTATCTTTGGGCGATGTTTGTTGGGATCTGCTTGTCATTATCGGAATTTTGGAGGGTTTGGGTCTGCCTCCAGGTGAATCAGGTGGTTTTTTTGGGCCATCTCCGCGTGACTCAGGTGGTTTTTTAGGGCCATCTCCGCGTGTATCAGGTGGATTGTTTGTTTGTATGTATGGTGTAGATCTCCTTCCTCTGGAGAACGCCTGATCCTCGAAAAATCTACAGATTTCGTTCACTTGTCCGAGCATCATTGATAGAGCGTAATCGAGAGTTAGAGTTTCCGAGCCTGATCGTGGGACCTTGGGCGATAATGAATTGATATCTTTGTTGAATAAGCATTTGTTTTTAATTGCATCAAACTGATAATCCAACAATTGAGCAAATGCTTGAACATTCATGATCGTCGCGTTGTATATTAGTTTGGAATATAATTTTCTTCAATTGTGTGAGAACAAAGACTTGTATTTAAACGAAAGAGACAGATTGACAAACTAGCATTTGAAGAATTGAAGAGAAGGTACAAATAGACCCCGCATGCAAGCGTGCAAACAAGAAACAAAGGAAACTTTAGCCCCTGATATAGACCTTTCTCTCGACTGTAGAATACACAAGTCTAAACCCGACAAATCCATAGCAGGGCGATGTTCTTTTCGTTAAAGTAATCCTTTTCAGACTTGACCATCGGCGAATAGCTGCTTGTAGATTACTTGTAACCCATCCGCAATCTATCACCAGCTCTTCAACACAAGGCAGACTTCTCGGCAAGTCCGACATGTACTCCTGGTCCGGTTCGTCATCCCAGTTATGTGTCAGTGTGCATCGATGAACATTGCGGTAAATGCCATTGTCAGCTCCAGCAATTTCATAGTCCAATGCAAGCGTCACTACTGTGTATCCACTGATGTTGTTGAGTTGATGAACGCTCATTAAGTGCACATGTTCGAGACGAGGGCATTCGAATTTTGCTCTGGAAAAGTGTAGAAGCGATAGAGATTGTAGTTGCGGGAATGAGAGTTCATTAATTTTCGGGTTATTAGGGTTGTCTTCCAAAATTTCGAAGATATGGAGACTGCGTAGATGACCAAGAGTTGTGCTAATGATTTTGAGGTTCATATCCCTGATGCATTCCAGACGAAGTTCTTGGATATTGTTAGGTAAATGATAGAGAGTTGGCGCCCATGCGCTAATGGTGAGCTTTTCAAGCCGTGGTATTGATGGCCAAATAAGTTGGTTGTTACTGTTCCATTTGTTATGCACAATTTCCAGTGCCCTGCACTTCCGTGCATCAAATTCCTTGAAAGCCCTGACAAATGCCATCATTGATTGATGATGAATAGTAAAATGCTCTAACCGTATCTTCTTCACATTTACAGCAAGACAGAGTAATTGCAGGAGGATCTTCTGGGTTGCGTAAAATTTGAGAGAGCGATTTTTGGCATGAGATGTTTCGCGGATAACAATGGTTTTGATGTGACTGGGTATAGTATTATCCTTTTTGAAAAGTTCAGTCATAGCAAGAATATCTCCCTTGCAACTAATGGTAACGTGACTCCAGACTAGCGGCTTCAGAGCCTTGTTGAGGTCTCGGTTGGATTGCGAAAAGCGGCAGATGGCGCCGCGTGGGAGAAGAGAGGCAACTTCATGGATGAGTTCATTGGGTAAAAGATTCATTTTTCTAATCAATTTTTTTTTGTGGTAAAGTACAAGGAGAATTGGAACCAAGTTGGTATTTCAAACTGGCATATTGCGACTTATGATGGTGGATGGAACCTCATAGAACAATTGCAATTCTTGACAGCATTTACTGGACCCTTGATGGATGGAACCTCATAGAACAAATGCAATTGAGATAGACACACGCGCAAAATTAGATTAAAAGAAAACTTGGATTTATTTGCTGAACATGGATGAATAGTAGTACATGAGATTGAGTAGACTAGTCGTATTTGTTGATTGTTCTTTATACACTGGTTGATTAATGGACTTTGCGATACAATACAAGCCTATTTGAAGTCAAAACACTTACCTAACTATGTTTCCGAACAATTATTCATTTCCTCCCACTCGTCGGTAGAATGGATGGTGCATTGTGTGTTTAATGAGTGAATGAAGAAATGGGTGTTTGGTTGAGTTGTTGAGGCCACCACCGCGCAATCACTCCAAGCAGCTATTCTTCTCAAATAAATAATGCGACATGTAATTTGTTGATGACCGATAGTTAATAAGAAATTTTTGGGAGGAAATGAACATGGGTGTAACAACCGAAAGTGGATGATATCTTGCTGTATTTATACACTGTCCCACATCCGATGAAGAACCAAACTCGCGCTCGATGACGTCATCGTTCAACAGCATCAGGTTATGGAGGAGGATAATTTCCAATGATACCTTAGCTCTAAGCTTTAAGATTAAGTTTCCTCTCTTTCCTTGTAAGGCGGTGGCGGTAGGTCCGGTGTTATCTGTAATTCGACATCTCTATTCCTTGTATTCTTCATTGTACAGCACAGTTCGCAGATGAATGCCATCATATACAATATCATGAATGCCACTGCGGGTAACCACAGTATAGCTGAACTTACAAGGCATCCGACAAGGGTATCAGACTCTTTCATGTGAAGACCCTCTATGTAATCCCTAAATTTTACTTCATTTTCGCGAGTCCAGCACGTAGAAACAGTACCAATCACACGGCTCTCGTAATAAGCCGTTGCATCTGCCGCGTTTTCAAATGATTTGAAGTAAGGTAGGGTGGAATTTCGATCATCACTGAATACCTCGGAAACACCCATGACGTCTGGAGTCATGAGAAGTTTTTTTTGCATCAAAGTACACGTGTTCTGCTCAAAACTATCAATTGTTTGACGGACAGGCAAAACCATGGTTAAGAAGAAAGTAGTGAACATTACAAATCCTGAAAGAACGCTGACCCCCACTGTGATGAGACAAGACGTGGGTAACATCTTTTTGTTTTCTACCCAATTTATATTTTTAAAATCGAATCAATATAACGCTTAATTTAACTGGCTGCCGAATGTTCTTGGTACATCTGATGTAAACGACCCACCACCAGTAGAGCTGCGGCTCGCATTCGAAGTAATTGTTGTTCGCCCAATGATGGATCCAATCGACCTGATCCAGTAAGGAACTCGGACATTCCTGATCGTTTGGGTAGTAACCGTGTAACTACATCGTTCAACGCGTCTTGAGAAAGTTCAACAGTATTTGTCGTTACTTTGCCTATTAAATTGTAGATATTTGGATTCATGGCGGCATAGTAACATGCTGCCACCCATGTGTCGTCAACGTTTTCGGGTAGCGATTGCAGTAATACGAAGAGTATTTCTGGTAAATAATCACCACCAGAAGGAACTTTGTTTTGCCTATGTAGGAACCAGTATAATTCATCAAAAGGCGTGAAATCATTTTCCCAGACTTCATCATCAGATTTCTCGCTATTTTCAGTTGGTGTATCAAAGGGGTTTTCAATTGGCGATACGATATGATACTGCTCTAGTATTTGGTTGATTCTGTCGTAATTTAGCAATGGTGAACCTTGATTTGACGCTGTAAGGCCCGTCTCCTCCAGGATATGTATAACAAGATCAGTATTTATTGGTGGGGGTTTGTTCGCTCTATTAAATTTGTTATTGACGAAACCACCGCCACCACCACCTTGATGACTACCGCTGTTGCTACCTGTTGTACTTTTAGTACTTGTGTTATCAACCGTCATTTTCGGTGTGACTTGAGTCTTTTGTGTTTTATCAATGATCGCGTTAACCTCATGGATTTGGCCGATCATCATTGCAATGGCGTATTCAAACGTCAATGGCTCATCAGGTGAATTTGGCATGTTTGTTGGTGAAAGCGTGAATTTTGTACCGTTAACTGCCTTTTCTCGGACGCTGTCCAATTGGTATTGTAACAACTGCGCAAATGTTTTGACGTCCATTTGTTTTATGCGAAGAAAAATTATTGGGAGCAATTCTCAAAATGATGAACAACTACTTCTCTAGTTCGACCCAAACGGCATAAGACGACCACAGATTGGCGTCATGTTCGCTATGTTGAGGGAGCTAGATGAAAAATACAAGACCCATTGTATGTAAGAAACGGCTTCGGCGGTTCGTGGAAAGTCAAATTAAATTCATGTTAAGAAGATCAAAAAACATAGTGAAGCAATCGCGTCATGAGGAAATATTAGTCAGTCTGGTTTGTTAGAGAACAATACAATTTATTCACTGTGCACTTCCTCAAATTTGTGTACAACAACTTCACGTGTGCGCCCTAATCTACACAATCTCCCGCAAACTTGCGTCTCGGCGGAAGAATTAAGATTACTGTAAATAATAAGTTCATCACAATAGGTTAGGTTGAGTCCCTTACCAAAAAATTGCGAGTTAAAGATCAGCACTTGAAATTTCCCTTCACGATGATCTTCAACTTGTCGTCGCTTTACAGCCATATACTCATTGGTAACACCATGAGCTTCCAAAACAAACCTTAAACGTCCAATATCACCAGAATCGCCGATCAACAAGTATTTCTTATCAGGCTGAATAATATCAAATAAAACATCATCTCTCTTCCTCAACGATGGCTGATGCTCCATGTTTGAAACGCAGCCTTCGATCGTCGATAAAGTGAAACCGCGTGTACGACAAAAGGGACAACATGTCATACACTTGAGTATGCAGTATTTACAAAACACTTTGTCGCAACATGACGTCAAAACGGGTTTATCTGGAGGCAAGTCCAAGCAGATAGGACACGCATTCTTCCTTTGCGCCAACTCCGAAAGCTGTGTCTCGATTCTTTGGATTTTCGCATCCGTTTGATGTATTTTTTCTTCAAGTCCTTTAACTACTACTCTACTTGCATTCTGACGATCAACTAAATTCGCACGATCATGCTCGAGGGTTGTGCATAATTGTTCCAAGAATTGCCGTGCTGTAACGGTCATGATCAGTGGTGCTCTTGTTTGTAATGTGAAGAGGTACGGTGCAGACACTTGGTGTGTAACGTGTCTCACAGGCGGAAACGTGGCAACTGCATCAATAAATGGATCCGATGCACGGATGGCGACGTCGTGTAGGTTGAGTATTCTGACAAACGGGTACTTTTGCGGGACTCTATACAAAGTGGCCGTCAGGATCCATGTGAAATCCCTTTTGATTCTCTCAGGATGAGTATGTCGGTGGTAAGAATCACATTCATCGTAGATCAAACGCGTATAATAGTCTTCGCGTGATATGAGAAATGAGGGGGTCACAAGTGTGACGTTTGCACATGTATAATACGTGCATCTTCTTGTTGGCAATGACTGTTTTGTCCAAGTAATTCCAATTTGTTCCGATTCCCGTAACCACTGTGGTAACAGATGATTTTGTACGACGATCAGTGTTCGATTGTCTTGTGGCTCTCGTGCTGCTCCGAATGTCTCCTTGATAAATGCCTTTTCCTCGTATATACAGTTTGTACCCGGACGCAGTGATGATGACAGACTCGATCCGATCAAAGCATGTACGGCAGGATCTACGTCTTTCAAAAGGTTATATGTATCGGGCGTGATAATGAAGGGCTTATGTGGACTGAAAGCCAATGCTAGTGCACATCGCGTTTTGCCGCTTCCGACACGATTGGTAAGGATTCCAACTTTGGTTTTTTTAACCGACAATTCATACACGTCTTTCGTGCGTAGAACAGTCCCACGTTCCATTTGTAACATGTGCTGCACAGTGGCTACTTGATACTCATTGAGTGACGAGTCGAATGGGCAATTGACGGGAAAGTCTGGTAAAACATCATTAAACACGTGCATGGTTGAGGTTTGTCTGTCTTCAGATACGGTTTTATGATGGATTTCATCGGTCCAAGAACATTTTGGTCATTTAATCATGGTGTGAAATATATGGTAATTTACAGTGAATTGGACTTTTTTTGGTTTGTTGATTTGTGCAATTTCTCGATACGGGAAGGTACGTATATAGTTCCAGAAGGGTCACTGAATGACGTACAATTTACGATACAAAATAGTTTTATTAAATGCAGAAGGTCCGTTCATATTGAACTAACAAAACTTGAATACGATTTTCTACTTTTGTAATGGACTTTAATTAGAGTGAGAAGGTCACGAAATCAATTATTAACAAATTTTGAATCCAATTAAAAATAGTTTTTTGGGCACACAGACAAACTTTTCCACGTATAAAATGCACCTAAAAAAATGGACGATTTTCAAAAGTACGATTGTAGTGTCATGTAACGTAATGGTATGGATGTATGTATATTTACGTATAAATATGTTATAGTACAAATGACGTATATTTACCGTATTATATAATCATATAGAATGACATGTAACGATGTAATGTTTTACTATGCCGATCATCAAAATCGTCCCTCCAAAAAAGCCATTTTTAACCTGGTGGATTTTGTATCGCGGTCCCAGAAAAGTAAAAAATCCATAAATGAAAAATTTGCTAATAATTGAAATCGTGACCTTCTCGCCTCAATTAAACTGCATTCAAATTATGAAACCACCCATTCAAAATGTTTTTCAAATCAATTAAAGTTGAAAAAATTAAATTATACATAAAAACTCGACAAAAATAGATCATGATAAATTTTTTTCCGTATCAGTCGAAAATGAACAAATGTCCCTTATCTACATCATCACTCCCCCTACAGTCTCTGCATCCTCTATTGCAAACTATGGTCGCATATCGCGCCCGAGTAAATGGGTCTTAAGAAAGTTTGATGATACCATCTAAACTCCAACATGTCCAACATCTATCAAATTACCGACAACGAGGGTCTCATGTTTGGCCTGTTCAACGACCTCGAACATGCAAAAAGAGAAGCACAAGCTTTACAATCGCGATACACCGTTCCAATTCAAGTCAACGAGATACCACTGAATACTGTCGGACGCTGGTCGGAGGATATCAATTGTGTATTTCAAGCTGAACCCATGGGACGTGTTACCATGACTTTAATATAAATTTCATTGTCCCACAGCTGTCATGTGTGTGATGTTTCTAGTACATGTCAACGCCACCTTAAATAAATCGAAAATAGGTGTTTAACGTTGAAATGCAAACTTCATCAATAACACCTCACGTAAACGAACAGCTTCAATACGACGATGACAACGGCGAACGCATCGACCCTGGATGTTCCTCTGGTGATGTAGTTACGTCGAGGTACTTTGAACACACGCATGTGTCGGGATTTGATCAGATACTTATAGATGGTGGTGAGAAGGTAATCAAAGATGAATTGATCAACCTCAGCGCGTTCTGTCAACTATGTCATATAACCAAATTCGGTGATCAGTGTAAAAAAACGAAGGTTTTCTGTGACAAATGGACTGACACTTTGGAAAAATTCGACGAGAACGTGGCGATCGAGTTTACGAATGAACAGAAAGAGATCATCTCTACTTTTGACAAGAACACTCTATTCTTTCAGGTGGCTGAAAACCGTTTAAAAACATGGTCAAATTTTGCGACTAGACTTGGTTCAAAATACTACAAATGCTTGGTTCCATACGCAAAGAAAACGTATCGTGGGGAAAGCGGCAAACCAAAACCGGTTACAACTAGAATGTTTGCTCAGACATTGTATTATACTTATAATCCAAATGAACAACCTAGTTTCGTTACCACAAGTCAGGAGAGGGATGTATCAACTCCTAGTCGTGATCCTGGTCCCTCATCAAGTGAAGTAGTTGTATCCACCGCGGTCACAGATAAAGGGAAGTCGAAAGTCAAAGGATACAATGATCAACTCAATGATATTCTTGAGTCATTAGAATCATTGCAAAAGAATGTCGAATTTTGTAAGAATGGTTTATATTCGTTGACTGTGTTGGCCGAACAATTTACCTCGAAAGACTTCTGTGAGCTTGCTAATCTTTCCCAACCACATGTTGCTGGTTTAACAGAGAATTTGAAAGATTTTGATCCCACGATCAACCAAAGGTTTCATACCGATTTTTGGACGTACTATAACAACAAATCCAAGGTCAAGCGTTTCCTCTTCTTTGTCAACACCGTTACAGAACTCAATCAATGGACCAGCTGTAAACATGACTTGGGATCATCATTTCCAAACAAACTTATCGTGTACACGAAGGTCAAAAATTTTACAAGAAACGGAGGGCGCCAAACACCAGTCACTTCAAGCACATTTGCTAATTTGTTCATTCGTACTTGTGACGGAACCGTTGCTAGTAACTTAAAACACAAAAAGTTGGATATCTCCGATCAAGTGGTGGATGGCGACCTACCTACTATTGCCACAGCAGTTGAACATGCAGAAAGGATGCATCAAAGCGACTTCCAATCGGATGTTACAAGACAACGCAACGCTGAATTTCTCAACAGCCTCCCACCACCCAATCACAGAGAATGTCCAGGTTTCTATATCGGTTTCACAAGAGACGGACGATTCTACAAAATTGGGATAACAAAGCGATTTGACGTTAGAAACAAAGATAATCACGCGGAAGAGTTCATCATTGTTATTCTGATCACATTTACTCAGTCTGAATATAGACAAACGGTTGAAACCATTGTCAAACGCCTTTGGGCCGAGATGAAATTTACTGAACACGGCTCCGAACGTATTCCGAAGGAGTTTTTACATGATTTATTTCAAACAACCGATGATCGCACAGTTTGCTTCACACTGGCATCAATGGTGTTACATGTTTTTCCACAAATGATCACAAATATCTACGTTGATCCGAACGATACATATGATTCAATTCCACGTGAGATAGTACAAAACTTTGCGGTTCCGACTAGATTAATTGAAGGATTGAAGACGCATAAATTAAACTATGAGAAGACCGGTAAGCGAAAGGCGTCCACTGTAGTGAACGATGATGTCAAACGTTTGAAGTATGAGGCACGATTACATGAATCTAAAGATTACGATCCGGAAATACGTGCGACGGAAATAGATGCTGAAGTCCGCTTATGTGAAGCTCGCAAGGCGGAGAAGATGATTGATATAGAAGTTTCGCAAAATAATTTTCTGATGCAACACTACCCCGAAGTGTATTTAGCTTTGATTAAGAAAAGAGAAGGACTATAGACATATCATTGCATTCGGCCACAACCCGTTTGAATGATCGTGCAATAGCCGCTTCCTTGTATATATTTGTAAATATGATACTGTAAAATAAAGAACTTGAACAACATAACTTCTTTACCCGAACTCTAATCGAGTCCGGGCAATCTACTCTTTCAGTATTTCTTTAAGATGCTTATCAAACAAACCCTAAATATACATGCGGTGGAATGTGTCCATGACCCGTATTTTCTCGTTATACACATATAGTTTGGCAATGCCCATGTCAACGCCACCTTAAACAAATCAAAAATAGGGTATAAACGTCAAAATGCCCATACAAGGTTGCTGAACACATCATTTTGACATACATCAAAAATTTTTATTTACGATGGAACTATTACGGAAGTTTCCCCCTGAAGTCACCCTCAAAATCATACAATATTCACAGAACCCCTACGTTGCTCGCTATACGTACAACCTGGACATCCCCGGCAACCTCAGAGACCAACTCTTACAACTATCCCGTGATTTTCTCGGTTTGAATTACGAAGAATATGAAGCACTATTCCAGAAATACATGAAAGGAGATATGCGGAAAATGACTTTGTTTCAATCGGCTCAAGCGCTTCGATGTTTTGACACCAATGATCTTGTCTTCGAACAACTCGAACGTTTGTGGTTCTATGACGCCAAACCCAACGCATACATCCTTGATTACGTGAAAAACACATCTATGGCGGAATTAACTACGCAATGGTCGGAGACCTCTCAAATGGTTTTGATATCAGCCCTGCTACATAATCGTCAGTATACCAAGGCCATACAGCTGTATGACGCCATTCCAAATCGAAGTAAAATTCATGGTTTCACAATAACACTCCGCGCTTGGTGGATTGATACTGCTCCATGTAGTCAAGAGGAAATCAACAAAATGCAACAAATCATCTCAACTACCGATCAGTCCAAAACCCTTAGTCAAAATTACCCTATGCTTTACTCCAAGTTTACTAGAGGATGGTCTTCAACAGGAGCGGACCAGTGTGCTGCACAAATTTACCTTCACCGGAAACATAGGAACCCAAACTACACAGAAATTACACGTTACTACAATCATATGATTCAATATCCATGGACTTATATGAATGTCAGAAACTTTCTACAATGGATCTATTGGTGTGAACCATGTTTTGACCTAAGCCAAAACGTTCCGTGGATTCCAAAAGATTATTATCACTTGCTTCATACTTTCATCGAGCAATATTTGAATGGTATTTTATGTCGGGATCCTGTAAACAAATGTGTAAAAATGATGTTATCACTCCCTCTAGATCAACGTACATGTGCCACAGATAGTATGGAATACATGTGTGAGTTTTATTTGGGTAATTTCAGAGTTAAAAGCGAAAAAACGAATTTATTCGAAAAAATGGCTATGATTTCGAAATGGTACACGGAAGTACTGAACACCCTCAGGACGCATGGCAAACTTGACGGGAAACCATTATGTTTCATTGAAAAAGTGTATATCGGGGAGGCACCCTATGTAGATAGTCAGAATGTGTTTCAATGCTTTGTGTATTGGATGTATTTACTACACAATCAAGGTTGAATAGATCAAATCAAATTTTCTTGATTTTTCGCCGTAAATGCGGAGAACAATCGATGTTTTGCTAATGGGATACATTTTTGATTGCGATTTTACAATGTATTTCATAGTAAAACTTATTTATAATTTCTGTACTATCTCTTAAAAAAGGCTTCTTGTAAATATACAGAGGAGGATGACTGATGAAAACCAATTGACAGAAGAACAAGTATTTACATTTTCACATGAAGCAGATCTTCAAGGGCATCAAATTCGCTTCCTTAGGAATGATCTGTATAAACAGTTGATTTTGCAATGGCCAGATGGCTCAGAATGGCGATGTCAAGCGGCTTACGTATTTGACACATGCCACCGCGAAGCATTATCAGCATCACTGACCCTCAAAGCCGCCGTCGATATGCTACGCACAGACTTGTCCAATGTATCAACTCGTTTACTTCGATTTCAGAACGGAAATGGTCACAATGTTTGGACAGTTGGTGGGACTTATATGTTAAAGATTGATAAGATCCACATCAGTTTCTATGTTAAACAGGACCAAACACGAAGTAAACGTTATTTACTAGCGAAACTATATTAGAAATGGAACGTCATTTCCTTGACGTCAGCATAAGGAAGCTTGTAATTACACTGAGATAAGACTAAAGTCGATTGGTAGTGACGAAGTTTACAAGGTCTTGTTGTACATGGTGTAAAATATCGCGAAAAAGACCAGTTTCTCCGTCCCAGATGTCCCATCCAAGTTCTTCTTTGAATGAAGGTTCGATTGGATTGTCATTTTCGTCAAAGTAGGCAGTTTTGATGTCAAAGAAGGCGCTTCCTTTCCATTGCGAGTCGTCCCAGAAGTTTTGTTCAACCATATTCTGCACTCTTCTAACATAACGATATATCATTGCCCATCTAAGAATTCTGTTCCATAGAATTTCGACTGAAGTAGCATCAGGTGGACAGTATGTTGTTTCTGTGCGAGTTAGAGCGACAGTTCCTTGATTGTTTTGTAGTTCTTGGTAAGTTTCGCGAACTTCATCAACGAGGGGTGAGATGTAGAGGGGGACGAGGAATTGCTCTGGACCGCAGCAAGACATTGTAATTGAATTAATTTTTAGCTCTATTTCAAAAGTAAATTGATGTATACTCGAAAAACTGAGGGTGTACAGGCTATACACACAAAAAGGAGGGTTGCTCTGTAAAATTTTAGGTTCGTTTTCGAGTATGTGTTCGATTACAAGACCCCGATGTTTTGTAACATCGGATGACTTATAATTTTTTTGTCCAATCTATATATAGACCAATGAAACCCGCGGGAATCACCATTGTTGTACTTGTCGCCATAACCCTAATCATTGTATCAATAGGTGCATATAATCAATTGTACAAGAAACCGACTAGTGCAGCCCCAGCAACATCAACGTCAACCGCGAAACCACAAGTTTCTGCTTCATGGCGATGGTTCATTGGTAAAAACGTCAATATTACTACGACAGCCGGTTACTCCAAGCGAATTTCAGGAAGTAATTGGACACCAGCAAGCAGTGGGAACGCAACGACACCTGTAGCCGCTGATAAGGTTTTGGGCTCCGACGGCGTTATTACATTCCCTGTGGATGGAGTATATTCTGTGTCCTTCACCATATTGGTAGGTTGCAACGGACCTGTAATGGCCGGGGTTTGGTGGGGTGTGATCACTGGGTTTGGACAGACGAACAACACGAAAACCGACTACTTCAAAATTGGAAGTAATGTAGAACGACATGAAGCCGGAGATATGACTGCGTCGTTTACGGGAACGTTCAAAGCCGGTGATAAAATTCAACCTACTCTTTGGGCTGACGGGCCTGTATTCGTTCCACCTCCGGACGATTACCATTTATATTCTAACATGTTGAATGTAACGCTCATCAATGCAGTTTAAACCCAACTTATTTTCGTCCGTTTGAAATCCATTATGAAAAATCATGTTCTATTTGTAACATGTCAAGTATGCACTTTGAATGTAATGATCAGAATATCCGGTGGTCAACTGAAAAAAATCAATTTATATCATATGCGAAAACCTTATCCAAAACCGCAAATTTGCCACGATTGAATGTAGATTACGCGACTACTGATTCAATAGTATCTGAGCAATATCTTTCAAAATTTATGTCACAATTAACCGGTAATGACTTATCTAGTGGAACCGACAAACTTACATGTATGCTGGCAGATGTTTTTGTGAATGATCGAAAACCAGGTGCTTACCTTGTTTCTACAAAGGAAGCTAGAGGTATTCGATACGTCGATCTGTGGGTAAACTTTGTTTTGGACATTTTCGGCGATACAGCTTACCATATTGATAACTCTACACAACTGGAAAATTATCGTAAACAATGCTTACAAAACGTACCATTTGTTGTTTTGATTACATATCCTGTTCATATTACACGCGAATTGGTGGATGATCTATTATACCCTTCCGGCGCGCACAATCGACCAGTGTTGCCTATTTTCGTCGGAAATCAAACGGTACATTCAAATGTGAGTGATATAGTTGAGATAATTGACCTTCCTTATGCGGTTATCGCTGACATGGTCGGTACATCCGATGACAAAGAGATCAAGAAATCCATAACAGCAAAACTTTCGTCTTGTAAATCCCTTTATTTCCATAATATTTTACAAAGACTAAGTTTGAATCGACCTAGCGAAGACCGGGAGTATCGCTACAAGATGAGGAGAAATGACACGTTCGTTGAGTTATACAAGCTAATAGACGTTTTGCGCGCCCGTGTTGATTACAACCACGCTCTAGTTCGTGGTAAAGTCACAACCAAGTATGGATTGGATGCGGCAGATTAACGTGTCATGGTGCGTTTGAAAATTGAAATATAAATTGAGTTCCAATATTAAAACAATGGCCTTACAATTCTGTCAAATGATTACCAACGTACCATATCGACGCATGACGTCGGCCTGTAGATTCAGGTTTGAAGATGGGCATGTCTACGTTGATGAAGATAGTTCATCAGACTGGATCACACTCACGATCAATAATGAAAATATATATATGCCCAGAACTCTTTTCAACAAGGTGGTACCCAAAATCGATCTCGACGATGAATGTGATACTTCTATCTCCTTTCCTTGCAAACTCAATTTCGACGCCATAGTTGATTCGACGACCTTATCATGTGAAAATGCTTTACCAGCTTTGTTATTTACGATAGCGTTTGGAAACGCAAAGCAACTCCAAGTATTTGGCAAAGAATTGGAGCGGGTGCTCCCGTTGCAAACAAGTCGATATAATCGTGATCTATGTAAGAATTTCACACAACCGTTGTGTCTAGACTTTTTGTGTAAGGTTCTCTCAACATTGAAAAGCAACGAAAGCAGACTGCTATTTTTGGATTCCATTGTGTTTGATAAAAAATTTCCATGGGATTTAACCGATTCGAACACTCGCGATTGTTTACACATGATAATGGATATCGTTGGACAATTGTCGAGGACACCTACGGATCACAATTTTCTGAAGAAGTTACGTATTGTAAAATATATTCCGGCCTCTTTCCTGCTTGCGAATAGAACGTTGGATGCGGATGAAGAAGAGGATTGTACTTGTGAAATAAGACAAAAGCAAGATTCATTCAAGAGATTGTTGGAGAATTGCTATAAGAAAGAATTGGAGGCTGGAGCGTTCGAAAAGATACAGTATCGGGAGCCGGCCGCGCACGGGATTAAATATGAGGCAGGAACTGTCAAATGTCGGAACGATGAACACCCTGATGATGTGCATGTATCGAATGAAAACGTTAATCAGCCAATCGTTCAGTCCAATGTGTCGCAATAAATTTGAAATACCCTTAATCACTAGTATTGCCTTGTTCTTGTAATTGTTCTTCTAATTCTTGTATTCTTCTCTCTAACTTTTCATTCTGCTTCAAAAGTGCATAAACTGTAGGTTTGATGTTCTCTGGTATATGAACTACTCCAGGACCGAGTTCGAGTAAGCGCCTGGCGATGTACTCGGGCATTTCGAGGATGAGAATAGTGCCTTTGTCTTTGGGGACGCTTGTTTGTTGGGAGGAAGTTTCCATTTTAATCCTTTGTGTACTAAACTGTATACTCAAAAAAGTAATTTACATATACATACACGTAAATATGTGGCGAAACTTTGATTATGGCCGACCGAGGAATTGCGTTTTCATACGGAAGAAAATTTTGGAAAACGCCATTGTATTACATAATGATCGACCCGACGATGTTGTCAAGATGTAAGCAAATAAAATGAAGTTTATTACCTAGTCAAATATGATTGTACCCACTGAGATCCTTGAACATATAATTGAATATGTTGGTGATCCATGTCTTGCCTTTTCCCTGAAACTGGACTTTACTGGTAAAAAAATTATACGAGAACAATTACTAAAGCAATGCGTTGAGGAATTGTCTTTGTATTCTATGACTGATGTCAGATCTCGTGAGAAGACGTTGATGAATTTGTGTAAGGCATTATCTAAACCAAAATTGACGGCACTGATCACGGAGCATTGGCATATAACTGCATTTGCAACTTTTAGCGATATTGAGAAACAGATTCTGATTTATTTGATTGTATACATGGAGCAATTTGACGAATTTTTTGAATTTGCTCCGTATGTAGATTTTCCGGAATGGTTATTGTATTGCCTTTCACGATCTCTGAAAACGCATTTCGAGGACGCCTCCATACCTAATAATTACTGTCGGTTCCTGAAATGGATTGCGTATGAAAATTACCTTAGCATAGTTGATTTATCTTTTACCCGGTACATGCTGGTAAAGGAGATCGAATTCGATTCTGAGAGTCGTCGGAAAATATGGTTACCTTCATGTTATCTTGAAATGATACTAGAAAGGAATAGGGAGGGGAATCCAAAAATGTTATTTGATACCGGGGATAAACTTATAAAACAGCTTCCCATTATCGAAAAGTACATAAAACAACATGGTCGATGTCATGATGAAGCCAGAGCAACACACATGTTGGTCAAGAGGTTCCCGCGACTGTTACTCTACAAGCCAGTCGTGGACTTTGTTAGAGTTTTGGGTGCAGAAGAGATGAATCGTTCTATGTATCAAGATTTCCGTAATATGTTAATTCAAGCACAGGAGAATGTAAATGCAAAGTTGTACGGTTTATTTGCGACCTGATCGGCGAGTCCAAACCAAGAATATCAATAAAACTACTGCTATGACGTACCAAATGTATGAGATGCCAAATAATTGGCCTGCCTTGACAGGTAAATTGGTTGTATCAGGAGCCACGAGCGTCGTGTCGCCACCCAGCACAGTCTGCCCGCTAGAGTCGGTTGTGGGTACAGTGTAAGTGCTCGTGTCCGTTGAACCGCTTGTATCCACGACGGGATCGTAAACTAGTGATTTGGCAAACGAAGGAAAACTCAACTGAATTCCTGATCCGTTGCCATATGTGCTACTTAGTATTTTGTTCGAAACATTATCGTCAATGATAGCAACCAAAGGGCTTTTGACAACAACTTTACCTACAGCTAAGGATGCGGTTTTGAGTTCTGCTTGTGATTTTATGGTGTTGCCACCGGAACTATCTGTCGTATTTGTCCGCATAGCCAAACCGAATTGCAGCATGTTTGATGAGTTCGCAAATGGCCAATTGCTGACTTCAATTGTGTACTTGACATCATTTGCCTTGATCGGAAAGGTCGAGTCTGCAAAAGTATATGTTCCCGTACCTTGAGCGATGTACACGGTCAATATAAATGTAATGGTTGTTGAGGCCGTTGTATTTGGTTTTTTTCCTACGGGCTTTTCCAGTCCGAATGCTGCGTTTAGTTTTATCATTGTTGCAGACACATCTGAACCTGGAATTTTGACATTCGGCGTTACAGGACCCCAAGAGAGAGCGGAGTTGAAAACATGGGGATTCACGAATTGTATTCTCTTTCCAGCAGCGTCCACTTCTTGTAATCGGTCCAGTGTGAACAAAATAAACTTGTTACCATTTGTAATCTGAAAATTACCCGATTTACCTAATATTTTCAATGCTATACTACCACTGGTAACTGATACATCACTTGCTGGAATTGCTTCTCCGGTTACACTCATTATTGCTCTTATGAACTAATTGATAAAATTTTCCAGCTCTAATATCAACAATGCCTGATAAACCCAAATCACGAAAAGGATTGCCTAAGAAACCACACAATCTGATCACTCGTAAACATGAGAAAAATGGGTTGTCATCCAGGAGAAATTACATTCCACCAGGTACCAAAGATTTGGCATGTAATGTCTATTTTCGTCCATCAGAGGTTGATACTATTACGTTGAAAAACCTCAAACTACTATCAAAACAAGTTGCCGATATTGGGCCTATCTCAAGAACATCAAAGGTTAACATATGTAATCTACTCGCCAAAGAAAAGCATTTGAACGTTTCGGCGTTTCTCACAGAGCTGACAAATCAACGCGTCGGTTTATCACTGAAAGATGTGCAAAAACGGGCAGTCTCTTCATTCAAGAACTTGGATGCTATTGGTATTTTCTTCACTGTTGGGTTTGGTAAATCGATCACGGCTCTTCATTGTATTCGCGAGTGCTTTTCAACTCACTCCCAAGCCGTAATCATATGCCCGAATAGCCTCGTCAAAAATTGGATGAACGAGTTTGAGAAATCGAGAATTTTTCCGAGAGAGATCAAAGATTCTGACTGGCACTTTGATGATAAGGCCAAGTGTCGTGGTCGTGTAAGCATCAAGTTACCTAGCCGTAACTTTGTATTCCACATAGTCCCTTTTAGTTGTTTCGGTAGTAAATCACGTAAAAATACGTTACATTCGAAAAAGGGCGGAATGTTTCGTATCGATTTTAGCAAAGCCGTTGTTGTTATTGATGAGGTACATAATTTCCGTAACTCTAGCGGCAAATTGGGGGCAGATACAATCGCTCCGTCGGATGACAAAGTTAAACCTATCGGGTCCATGGCATCCTATGTAATTGCAAAATTGACGGAAGCTCGAAAGAAAGGTAATACTAAGGTTGTCGCACTTACTGGTACTCCAGTACAAAATAAAGTGACCGATCTGTTTGTACTAATCAGGCTATTAAACGACTTGCAAGAAGGAGAAGATACGGCAGTTTTGAGAGAGCTTGATATGCTCGATCGTAAATTATCCGGACTCAAGGTGTCTGAAATCAAAAGCGGTACAAGCGAAGATGCCACGAGTGTTGCTGTAAGTTTACAAGGAATCGGTGCAAAGTACTTCAACAACAACATCATTTTCGCTCATGATACACATGAATATCCCACAATCGCACACAGTACAGTTGAGGCCAAGTTTGATATAGATCAACAACGGCAAATGGAGGCAGCAAGGAAAAAAGATTCATTGAGAGCGAACACACGTACATTGAACTCTAAACTAGGGTTAAAGACTGAGCAGTTACTCAAGAAGATCAAACAACTCGATAAAAAGTTTTGGGATACACATCCCCACGTAGAGTCCGGTAAAAACGCGGTTTATCCAAAACACCTTATTTTCTGTCCCTTGGTCAACGACAAGGACAAAAATGCGACTACTACAACGGCAGTCTACAATGGATTGAAGGAAGTATATGGTGAAGACAAAGTGATGGAATTTACAGGTCAAAAACGGGATATTAACATGCAGGAAAAATGGAACTCAACAAAAGCTGATCGTACCCAACGGTTCCTTGTGGTTTCCTCTGTTGCTGCAGAAGGCCTTGATCTAAAGAACACCTCCTTTGTGCATTTGATGGAGAGCTGGTGGAACGAATCATTTAATCAGCAAGTGATCGCAAGGATTCGACGTTTCCGGAGTATAAATGATAAAGTATTGAAAAAGAATGCCGATGACCATGGACATGTCGAATCTTTGCTGTACATGAACCTTCATCCTCAAGACAAACTGAAACCGAATTCATGGGATGGGACAAGAAACGATGTTGAAGCTTTGATATCTCCCGATGCCTATTTGTACGCTCTATGTCTGCACAAATCCAATGTAGTAAATATGGTTCTCAATGAATTGAACGAGAATGCGATCCACAAATAAATTGAAATGTACCTTAAACAAATGCATTGTATATTACTTATAAAAATGCCCAACAAATCGAAAAATAGAAAACCACGAGGTTTGACAATCAAGGAGAACGATCTTGAGTATTATGCCGTTGTATTGCGTAGGCTAGGAAATGGTCGTGTCGAAATTGAGGATTTTGAAGGAAATGTAACACAAGCGATCATTCGCGGAGGGTTACGTCGAGTGCGCATAGAGGTTAACGACATTGTTCTAGCACAAAGACGCGAATTTCAAAACGATCAGTCTGATATATTACTCAAATATACTACAGACGAAGTGCGTGTGTTAAGAGCGCAGGGTGAGATACCCGACAAGGTTCAGAGAAAAGACGAACCACCGGATGTGCTTGATGTTGTGTTTGACGAGATCAACATCGATGACATCTAAGCATAGTCTGTCAGGTCAACTGAGTATGAAGGGGGAGGAGTTGAATGTTCCGATTGGGAATCCGATTCATAGGGGATGGTGCTGTTCACATATAAGAATGCCAGTCGAAAAACGGTGTGATATCCCACTAGAATCATGAAAAGGCCGAATGAAACGTTATTGAACACCGCATAACACAGCACCAGTCCAATGATCAGTCCGATCAAGGGATGTAAAGCGACAAAGAATTTGTGAATGAAAAGAAGAATATCAATAACGGAAAAGATGAGATACACGACAAACAAGATCTCTCGGTAGTGAGGTATAAAAAAATACAATCCCAATTGAAAAATACCACAACTCAACAAACCAATGAGTATTATCTGTTTGCGATGTTCATTACTATTTTCAATTTTGCGGCGCATTTGAATACCCTTGATGACATCAAAGGCAAGTACGTCTGTTGCCACGATACCTAGTGTATTGCCGTAGCTTATTGGTAAAAAATGATAGACACACCCGCTATACACAATTGTTTTGAATACCGCAAATGCGAACAGAATAAGTACAGGGTCAACAATCATTTATTTCTCACAAGATCATTCTTTTAAAACACAGAATTCCCGGACTCCAAAATGATTTCACGCAACATGTGCTGTGTCCTTTCGTTTTCACGGATTAATGCATCGACTTTGCTTTCGATCGTTGGTTGCGGGACAGTGAAATTTTTCATTTTGTCAACGATAAGACGAATGAATTCCGTCTGTAGTTTTGTTAGCATTTCCATGGAATTTTGTGGATCACTACAAGTTTTTCCAGTTATTCTGACGGTTTTGCAGAGTGGGGTTTCATGAAAATTATCCCATGTCAAAAATACAGGTATGATGATGTGGGTAGGATCACTTTGAAGGAGACATGAGATCAATCGGTTATTTGGCGTGGCTACATGATTATGAATGATCATTGCTCGTGTTTCGCGTGTTCTACCCTTGATGAACATGTTGATATCGGTTCGCGTTCCTGCATTGCGAACATTATCCTCAAACAAGTCTCGAAGAAAACGGGAGAAGAATGTCTTGATCTCAGTGGTAGGAGCAGCAGAATATAAAATGTACTCGTTGTTTCCTGTAAGCATTTTGGTTACTAATTCTTCTACTAGCGTTACATCGTGAAAGCTTGCCAGGATATCTTTTACGTTTGCCTGATTCTCTTCCTCCTTTGTGGTCAATTTGACATCGGGTTCCTTGTACCAAACGTTAAGTCTTTGTAATTCATCTCGATTTACTTGAGGCCAAAATTTTGGCTTCACTCCTTTGCCATCAGCGCGAGGGACCATATCGTGGAAATCAACGATTCCGTTCATACATTGGAATGAATGACGAGATAGATTGGTTGGTTCGGAGAGATCAGACGAATAAAATGGCCACATATTGAATATTATTATATAATTATACGTGATTATATTTTTTTAAGATACATTTCAATACAACAGAATCTGTGCTGCCATTCCCAATACCGCAAAGTGATGATGTGGATTGCTTCGATAATCTGGATTGAGAAGTGTACTTTCATTGAAGCGGATAACTTTTGCACTTTCCCGAACAAATGTTAAATGTGTTGCCCTTTCCATCGTGAAATGTGTGCCAGTGAACCAAAAGGGGACCGATGTCAGCGCATAGCGACTATGGCGACATAACGCGACTATTCGTATTTCAACTAGTTCAGGAATGTTTGTCATTGTTACTTGAGAAGAAATTGCTGACCATGAGAAATTCTTGTCATTTTGTGCTAATTCTAGCGAGACCAGTGGAAGGTGACAGTCGCTCTCTGTAACCGCGACATTGAAGGTGGCAAACGCTGTATTTCCATGAAGGTTGCTGATTATGACTTGTGCAGTAATTGGAAAATTGGTGAAGACGAATATGTTGATGGTTCCAACAATGAATTGTGTCCTTTTTGCCTTGATTACGTTTGACTCATTTTCGTTGAAGGACACGACTAACAAGATTGCAACTATGTCAATGATGGATATGACGACTCGGTAAAGTGGACTTCCATGGTACAATGTGTAAAAAAGATGGAGGAAAAGAAGACAAAAAAATGTGGGTGTTTTGATATCCATTTTTAGTTACTACGTGTTTTTCTTGGACTGTTTTTGAATGTGAAGAAAAGATGTAACAAAGACCGCTTTTGTACTTGGTTTAATTTCGAATGACGCAATTGTGGCACATGATGTGGCTTGTGATGTCATGTAAAAAAAAATATTGATTTAAAAGGCAAAAAGACACCATGATTGTGGAATGGATACTATTAACTTCTATATGTATTGGTTTGATTTTTGAACAATATTTGAAATGAAGCCATTGCCCATTATTCCTTACCCCCTTCCACCAGTGGACGTCTTCCTCCAGGTCGCATTCTCAGGAAATGACATCTACTCAATGCAACTCAGCAACAGCATTCGATGTCTCGGTGATCTCAAGGAAGTCATACTCACACGCTTGAAAACTGCTTATGTTTCACCTGTTCCTTCTCCGAAAAAACTCGTCATTCGAACAAGTAATTTAAAAGTTGTTGACAATGCGATGGTCATGAGTGGCGAACTCCATCATTCCCTTACAGCGAACAATGTGCTCATTCTTGAAAACCAAGGATATTTAGAATCACTCTACTTCAAACCTCAATACCCAATCATTAAACAAGTTCCCGTTGCAGAAGATTCGAAGGTTCAACGCTCGCTCGAAATTCATAATACGGCCTTTCTGCGTCAAAGTGTTGGTCACGTCTTACAATACGCACTTCACTCAAACTCGTACATTTCTCATGTGGAATACCGTGGATATCAGATCAAGCGATATGACGATTTGGAACACGAGTGGCGCAACAAATATTTTGATATAAACAACCAGGATATTGCGGTTTTATTTGATAATCTATGTCTGAAGACAGACGTCAAATACGATGACGTGGCGGCACTGGAGTTTCATGTGGTCGTTCCTGCTCTTGAACTTTTGGTAGTGAATCCCGAGCTTTGTTCGAGTTGTCCTTTGGAAACTGATATCATGACAAACTACGATGAAATTAAACTGTATTTATTTTGATTTTTAGTTGATTTTTTATTTTCACAATGAAAGCATATCCATTCCCTCTCCTGTATTCCAAACATATCGCATTGCATTTTTCCGAGTTTTGATCGCCTTTATAATATTTTCTTGTGATGGTAAATCAGTTGAAAGGCATTGAAAGCAGTGGCGACACAAGAAATATTTCAGAGGATTACAACACCACATTTGATGAATTACACAAGGACAGTACGGCTCGAGTCGTTCTCTTTGATCTTCTGTTAAATGAATCCTGTACCCGATCCACTCCTCATAGTCTCCATTACCAGAAATACGCATTTGTATGTCAGGATCCCATCGGAATCCTCCTTTTTTACAAGATGGATAATTATCCTTGCAGAACTGTGCTTGATTTGTAACATTGACAAGACGTTGCACACGTTTGTGATATTTCATTTGTTCGGGTATGTCTGACATTGTTGTTATTTGTTTGATCATGAAGTATTTTCTTATAATGCGTCATGTTCAAAAACATATACTTTTTCTGTACATTGCGGATATATCTGCATCGATTTTGCAAAACTCCTCTGACGTCATTTGCGTTTCTAACGATGCACGATCGATATATACATCAATTAAGTAGAAGTACAGCTTCGTATAATCGCTTGGGTAATCTTTTATAACAAAACCAAGCGATTTCACGAAATCGATGAAACTTCCACGGAGTTTTTCACGGGAACTATTCAATCGTGGGTCAAAGTGTGGGGAATGGATACTCAAAGATCGTTTTGCCAATTCTTCGGGCATACGACTAGCTGGGTTTTTTTCGAAGTCAAGGAATCGATCATAACAAGCTTTTAGTTTCATAATGACACAGTATTTCATCGTCTGGATCCAACTTGCCACCATATCGTTGATCGTGTCTTCACTTTCGATACGTTTCAAAATTGTGTTAGTCAACGTAGCAAAATGTGCTGCTACGTTCAAGGTGTTTTCTTGTTCTTTCGCCTTTTCCGAACGACGGCGACGTCTGCGTTGGTTACGTGTTTCAGGCATTGTCAATGTGTCTCCTTTGATGTGTTTCTTATAAGCCTTCAAACGTTTGATTTTCAAGCTACTTTTTTTATAATTCACAAAATAAAAAATGACAATCTTTGCTCCTTGTGTGTACGGTTGGTCTATTGGAAACAACGCATACAAAATCAATTGTTTAATGGATGCATTTAAGAAACTAGGCATGAAAGACGCTATATGGTGTTTCGTGATCGGAGACGGAACAGGTAAAATTGGCCCAGACTTAGCAAACAACTTAGAGGACATCAAACTTTTCATTACAGTAGGTGGAAACCTTTCAATTTGTTTTGGTGGTGCCGCTGGCCCATACGTGGAAGCTACTGTGACATCACCTCAAAACCTGTACAACATATTCGATATGATCGTGAGAGATACTGGTGTTACGTCGTTCATGTTCGATATTGAGGGTGCATACATAGAAGATACCGCCACCAACTCAAGGAGGACAGCAGCATTGAAACTTTTGAAGGCAAAGTATCCTAAACTCACGGTGTCATACATACTCCCAGCAAATTTGCCGGATAAATGGGGCAATCAAACGCTTCCAGCCGGCGCAATGTCGATTTTAAAAGAGAGTATTTCAGTAGGTGTTGATGTTGACCGTGTAATCATCATGACAATGGATTGGTACGCGCCAACTGCTACAAATTTGGGGCAAAACAGTGTAGCATGTGCTCAGAGTTTACATACACAGTTGACAGCGTTGTATCCGTCCAAGACATCCGATCAGATCTATAATATGATAGGGATCCTCCCAATGATCGGAGAAAATGACGACGGTACCAAGTTTACTTTGTCTGACGTATCAAACGTATGCAGTTACGCAAATTTACATAATGTGGGTCTTGTGTCATATTGGTCACAAATGAGAGATCAAGTTTCTTCGGAATCATTGAGTGTCTCCAGTAAAGTCAACACGAAGGATTTCGAATTTTACAATGCTTTCAAAACAGGTCTTTCTTCTAAGTCATCGTCACCCCTTGCACCACTACCAACACCACCGACGAGTACGCCTACAACCTCGCCTAGTAACGTGTGGACCCTGGGAAGGTCGTATAAGACAGGTGACATTGTAACGTATGATAAAAACACATACACATGTACAGCTGATCATATTGCTGTTGCTACTCCAAACCTGTGGAAACCGTCGTCCACCACGACCGGCTCAACATCATCTCAAACAACGTCAAGTGCTTCCAATGCAGTGTGGTCTTCCTCAGGTGTCTTATACAAGACAGGTCAACTCGTAACGTATAACGGTATGACATATAAATGCCTTCAAAATCATACGAGTTTGACTGGTTGGGACCCGGTCAATGTTCCAGCATTGTGGAGTAAAGTTTGAGTTGTCAGTGGACCCTTATTTTGACAGCGCGCGCAATACGCTGATTGGTTGTTATTTTTTGTGGCTTGTGGGGAGGCGCAGATGTTAATAAATGCAACATTTACAATTCAATGTTTCTCACATATACGCATGCAAATAATAATGGATTGTTTATTGCTAGAAAGATGTACTCGTTCACGTTCCAACGCTATCCACAACAACCTCGTAGTAGACCTTCTCAAACAAATATGCGCGCGAGCACAAGTCCACGAACATCGAATGCCACGCAATCCTAACCGCGAAACCGTCATCCGTTTGCTATCACACGTCAATCTCATACATATGCTCAATGAAGCTTCAAAGCTCTACAAACATGCGAAAGAAACCGAATGTGCAATTTGTCTCGAAGATATTTTGACAACCGCTACAGTACTCAGATGCAAACATGTTTTTTGCCAAGCTTGTTGGAATCGATGGCGTCATACTTGCCCGCTATGTCGCACAATCATACACAGACTTGAGTCAATCGATGTGGAATTACAAATGTGTCATATTTTCTGTGCTCTTCAAAAATCTGTAAATCAATGGTATCAACGATAAAAGTCAATAAAAAAATGTTCGTTATCATATTTGTTCCCTCAGTCCCTGCCGTTAAATACGTGCTTCCCTACATCGACCTACGCGAATTACAACTCATCCCCAACTATCCCAATCTCGCAGGGCGCTACTCTTTCAATGACATTGATGACAATGAACTAGACAATCTCTATCTACAAATGCGTTCGTTCGGACTCAATAGTTTTGTTGATTTATACCGATGTTACCACGCCAACTCCCATCAATGTGGCCAGTTACTCGGATCTCATTTCCGCAATACGTATGAGCGCATTCAGGGTCTTGAGTTCATCCACCCCTTGATTAAGGAGTTTGCAGCAGCAGGTGTTGCCCCAATGTGTGTACCTTAAAGAAGTTTTGTGAATTAGAATAAAAATGGCACGTCCAACTAATTATTCCGATTCTGGCTCAGAAACACGTGAACACGAAGAATGCGAAGAATGTGGACTTGATGTTTGCGATTGTGAAACTATTGGAAGTGAAGACGAAGAAAATGATTGGGAGAAGACACTTGGTGATATCTATTCAGTTATTGAGCGAATGGGTACTCGAGATGTACATGTGCGAGAATTAACAAGGTTATTGGAAATACTCGAAGACCAGATTCATGCTTTGTAAATAGTTGCCCATCCATTCGCAAAATCCAGTGATACTCTTCCTTGTATACATTGTAAAAAATCTAGGCCCAAAATATTGAATATATCCGATTTCTTGACAGTACATGTCAGTCCATTTATTTTGACCACATCTCCTTGGTTGACGTTCAATGTATCCATTACTCTTTGAGTTAATTGGGTGTGTGGAGTGTGCATCTCCAATACAAAATGAACTAGATAGCTATCAGTCGTATTTGAAACAGGTATTTTGAAAAGAATAAGGCCCTTTCCCAGTCTGCCGTACAGGGGAAACACATTCGATGGGCCCCGTGATAAATGTGGTACTTTGAGAACATCGGTGAAATCTTCTGTGTGTGACATTGTTTTATTACGAATATTATTTTTAAGATAAAACTGTGTATGGTTCTAAAGTGCTTGCTACCAGTGCCCTACCGATCCTTGGATACAGTAGAGCAGGCGCTGGAGTGCCTTCAGGCGCGGGTATTAATTCATTCATGTGGTTTTTTAGTTCAAAAAGGAAAGCAACGTATCGAACCAAATGCCATTTTTTCAGGGTTGCATTTTTTCTTGAAGGATCAGTTTCAAGATCATAAATCACCTGCATATCAGTATTTTCGGGTTCAACATAGCGGTCAATGTCAAAGCTGTTTTGTTTTTGCGAGTGCCACCCGCGGAATGCTACTCTCTCGATTAGCTTGGTACCAGATTGATATAGATGAGGAAGGTCGAATGTATCTGGTAATATGAATCTACTCTGTAAAATTTGAGTGGCTGTAAGTGGATTGTCTGCACCCTCTTGTGGTGGATTTTGAGGATCAACAACAATCCACGGCGTCAGATCACGTGGGCATTTAAATGCATATACTAGTGCACCCAGAATTATCTTTTGTTCTGGTTGAATTGGTAACGTGCCCTTGAGCGCTACAAACTTGTTGTACAGAGATGTACAAATATTAGGTTCTGGACATTGAGATGCATTGACATACACATATCCTTCGTATTTCAAATCCTCTAACAGGTTTATGAAATCCTCACAATTGTCAACAGTATCCTTATGTAATTTTTTGTTTGGATTTATATAATTTCCATCACCATCGACGCTGCTGATTGGTGATAATATGCGTTTGTTTGTGGGACTATCTGTATCCATCTGTTCAGTAGACGAACTTCCTGTCACACCCATGTCTTCATCGTCACGATTTGCGGTGTTCACATTCAAGGATGATGTGGTCTCCACGACCGAACCTGATGGTCCAGTAGGTTGATCAAGTTCTTTTCCCTTTCGCGATTGATTCGGTGTTTTTTGTTTCTCTGGAGTGACATTTTTGGATACACCTGATGGTCCCGATTGTGGAAATTGAGCATAACTTGGTGACCCAAATGCATTTGAGGGTGCCTTTCCCGCTTGTGTTTGATTTGTAATGGTTTCACTCAATTGCTGTTGAGGGGATGTACTTGGAGGAAGAGTGTTACGTTGGCGTGCAAATGCTGATGCTGAATTTGTTACATTGGGGTTTGCTGGCATCGTTTGAGTTGACCCAGACTGTACAAAGGATGGTGACGGCGACGGTTGTCGTCTGTCCCTTTCGTCTCGCGTACTTTGTAAAGCGTCGAATAATACGCGCGCTACTTGTCGCCAATCATAGTTGCTTTGTTGATATATTTCACCTGCCGCACCTGCTACTAGATAGCTATCAATAGCGTTCAGGACTCTAATTGTCTCGAGGTTTTGCACTCCATCGAAGAAATACTTTAGGAAATCGACTACATTGCTACATGCTAGTGAAGTTTGTTGGGCTCCATGGAGTTCACCTATGAGCTTTTCCTTATCGTCTTTGCTAATACGTACCTCGCTCAAAATGTATGTCTCTAAACAATCCCACACCGCTTTTTGGCTTGCTATGTTAAGGAGTTCACATAGGTTAGTATTATTATCTTCTCGCCAAAGCTGTGCTTGAGCAGCGTACTTGGTGGTCAAACAAGCCAAAACTGCTTCCTTTGCATATCGCTTGAGTATAGCTTCCATGTTGATTTGACCTTGTTGATACACGGTTCTAAAACCATCCATTGTGTTGAAAAGATGCTGGAACACATCATGATCATTGTAGAGCATCCTTATGATTGGAACAGCTCGTGAGTCGTTGTTCTGTTGGTTTTCCAGTTCCAATTGCTGTTGTACACGTCTCCGTAAACCTTCTACATACTGCGGTGGATAAACTGATCTCAGCGCTTCCCATATGCGTTGGTCACACGTTTTGTTGAGCGCGTTACGATGAATTTCTTTCAATCTGGTACAAAACTCATCGGTCCATGCTTTACCTTGTAATTCTTCACGAAGTTGGGTTATTTCAACAGACTGTGTAAAGATGTCATGGATACAATCCAAAATTTTTTCGCGCTCTCCCTCCACATAAATATGTGCTTGATTTTGCATTAACCTGATCCGAGTTCGGCAGGCTTCTAATTCAGTTACCAAATTACTGTGTTCCTGCAAGCGATGATTGATACTAGCTTCCAAAGCTTGTTTTTCTGCCGTCAATTTATCTACTATGGCCCTACATGCAACATTGTTATTCAAGCATTCCTGCCAATCCTGATAGAGCTTATCAGCACGTTCCTTTTGACGTATCTTTTCTGAGGTGACGGTAGTCCCCTCTTCCAACAAGGCTTCTATACGAGCCTCGAGTGTCCTGATAGTTGCGTTCAAATTTTTAGTATTTTCGCGGCAATCGTTTTGGCATTTTGTATGATTTGCCTGATGGTCATCTGCAGTTTTTTGAAGGTCATCCCGTTCTCTGGTAATACGATCAATATCATTTCTCAAGTTCCGTGTTCTCGTTTGGAGGTCTATTAGATTTTTGCCGCAATTGTCATAATTGTTTTGAGTTTCTCTCAACTCCTTGAGATTAAGATTGGCAAGTTTGTCCAGCCTAACGTAATCATCGTGCATTTTCTGAATCGTCTGATTAGATAAAATTGTGCGTGTGTTCAATAAAATGTCGCAATCACGAACATCTGCTTCTAAACGTCTAAGTTGCTCCTCGTAATGCGTTTGTTCAGAAGAAGGTTCCATTCCCACGTCTTTTCGCCATTGTCTCATCCTGGCCACGAATTCATCGTTCTCCTTTATCTGTTCTTCAGTCGGAAGATCCTGAGCAACATTTCCTGGTGCATTTGAGTTTTTGTCTGAATCATCGTTGTCCGTGCTTTCCTCCTGTATGTTGTCAATTTCCTTTTGTTCTATATTCGTTTGTAACTCTGCAAGTTTCCTTCCTATTGCTTCCAGCTGGCGTTCAAGATTAGAAAGACGTGGGTCAGTTGTCCCTATGTTTGAATTTGAATTTGGTACTGATGAAGGAATGTCTGTAGTCTTTCTGTTCATAATCGATTGTAACCTTTTACGTTCACTTTCACATTGGTTCAATTTTTGAGTTAACGCTTCAAATTCAGGTGTCACCTTATCTTTGCCCTTTGAGTTCGACAATGACCTGTAAAATGAATGTAATTTGTAGTCTTGCCCCATAGGATTTGGCGATGTGTCCTGTGTGTCTGATCGACCGTATACACTGCTACCATAAGTATCGCCGCTGGGCATAGATGAAGTAATGCTAGGTGTGGTCATATTTGAAAAATTGTAAGATTTGTCTGAAATATTTGAGTCCGTACTCGTAGGGCTATTGGTGGCCTCATATGCAGCATGAGCAAGGACTCGCTTACTCATATCCATGTTTGATCTGATTCCATTTTGGCTGATCGCGTGTGTTTTGAATGCCACATTCGACTCACGCGGACCAAGTACAAGCTTGGACCCACCTGGTTGATATATCGTGGTTGGTCCTAAAATACGAGTATCACTCATTTTATCATTTACTAAAGAAAAAAAACCATCTTAAAAGACTGAATATATAAGCTGCTAAATGCTTGCATCACCAGAACGACAATTTGCCATATGCTTGGGTTTGGCAATGTCATCATCTTTCATGTTTCTTTACATCTATCCAACTAGTAAACTTGCTATTTCTCTCGTGATACTTCATATATTCAACATAGTATGTGCCAATAATACTGGTGACCTCAAACGGACCGGCGTAGCAAACATGTCTACATACCAGTTGGTCGCCGCGCTATTGGCATTCTTTGGCGTGATCGGATGTATTCTGTTGTCTTTCATTGCATGGTGTACATATCATCACTCTGATTTTGTCCCTGTAGTGGCGATGATACATTTATGCTTGGCGAGTGTAATGGTGGGTCTCAATTAGAATTTACGTGTAAAAGAAACTGTTTTATTTTTTATCAGTTAGATGCTTCAATGGAATTTTACAAAAGTTTGCTGCGCCTTCATCAGGGTAATCAATAATCAGTAAATTTCCATCCGCATGTCCACGGTATTCAGCTTTGTCTTCAAAAACACCTTCTCCTAATAGAGTATAGTGGTAATTGGCTGTTAAAGGTAAAATGTAGCTACGACGAATGTATTGGTGAAATACAGGAATGATGGGTGTTGCGATGATTGTTGTAATGTTCATTGATCTTCCGGAGTGGATCAGAATTTGAAGTGGTCCATTACTCTGATACAACATACTAAGACCAAGTGGATTATCAAGAATGACGCGTAAAACGTTTTCGGAAGTTTTACCATTCTTTTCAATTTTTTGTCTTTGATTCTCAAGTATTTTTGAGAGTGTATCTGTTGTGAAAGGCTGAATGAATGTTTGATCATCATGAGAACCCCAATCGTTCCGTTGACTTAGTATTTTCGTTTCGGTTGGATGCTGATCTAATAACTTATTAATCACCAAGTTTCGTTGCGGACGATCGCCAATGAGTAAGTTAAGCCCTAGGGCCGTAGCTGGTGTGATAATTTTTGAAGTAGGCATGTTGGTGTTTATTTACATATTTTTACACGGTCTTAAGGTCGTTTTTGCTCGAAAGAATTTGCTACGAGCCATGTGAGTGGACGTATGATTCCCACAACTTTGTACTTCTTGGCCAAAATCGATGCATCAAAATATGTTTGCCAAGGTAGATTATTAGGTAAAAGTCCAAAGTACATCCATCTTACGATTAACATCATCAATTTCATTTTGCCGTTTTCAATTCTGACGGGGTTAAAAAATTGGTCTGAGAAAATGCGCATAACGGTTGAATGAACCCTGAGTTCCATTTCGCCATCTGTGATGAGTATATCAGGCTCTTGTCCATCAACTGCAGTTCCGACCTTGTGTATATCCTTGTTATAACTAATTCCATGTATAGTCCATGATATTTTTTCCAAGTTGTATCGCGGTAACGGGATAGAGATATCCATCACGTCATATGTCCACTGGCCAGCTTTGAATGTTTGTCCCTTTCTATCTGTAAAAGTAACCGTGATGGATTTGTAAGGCATATGATTGAGATCTCGTATCAATTTGAAAACCCTGGTTGTGACTTGAATGTATATTGTGCCGCGTTGTGATTCCTGTTTTGCGATTGAACCCATTGCTCGTACGATATCGGCGGCGGTATACTCACTAGTGCTGTCCACTGCGTATGGTTCTTCCAAATACTTGTAGTTGGCTTTGTCTTTACTAATCAATCTTATACGATATTTGTCGGATATGAATGCAAACCCATCTTGTTTCAAATGGTTGTTGTATTTTGTGATTCCATCGGGGCAATTGTACCCTACTGCCTCGAACAGCGCTTTCACGGAAGGAAAATAGTTGAGGAGAATGCGTTCGTCACCGTTTACAGTGCAAAGTTCAATCAATGTTTCCATTTTTTACGACAATATACACAAGTTACATTACGACCACATGCGCGTTTCCACATATTAAAGCAGCCTGCATGTACGCTATTTCCACAAACATATTTACAAAATACAAGATCTTCCGATGACGTCATTTGCTCGTAACAAATGGCGCAATCTTCCAAAGCCCGCTGCGGTACTGTACCATCTCCAATAGGGTGTTCAGGTAATTCGTTGGTCACATAGTTTAGATCCGGAGGATTAGCATAGACCTCGTTCAGCTCATCAAGTGACAAACTCTTGCGCATGGTTTGAATGAACATCATGCTTCGGCGCACTTTTAACACTCGTATTAAAATAAAAAGTATGTGTTTGCATAGAAATTGCGGTCTAATAGCGCTATCGGGACAAGTGCATGTGATTAGGCCAGGTCCTATGTAAACGCTGTATAATTTACCGGTACTTCCGATCGTGTTCCATGTGTATTCATTTGGTCGATCAAAAAAGTACATTCGTTGAGTAAGAGCTCGTTCAATGCGGCCATCCATTTTTTTTTAATTAGGATATGGTAAAGTCTCTTAAGACCATCTGTCTATTCAAGTATAAAGACGATGAATAAACAAGCCTTGATTCCGTTTGCGCTAGGAGTTATGACAACGCTTTTATTTCGTAAATGGAAGCGAACTCGTGATATCAGGAAATGTCATGATACAATATTAGATGTACAGAAGAAATTGACCGGCATCCTAGATAACGCAGATCTGGACATGGAAGAATTGCAAAAGGAAGAAGATAGATTTGCACAAATGATCGGAGAATATGAAGAGATATCATATGAGGAGAATAACAGCTTTTGGAGATGGCTTTTTTACTAGTCCTTCTCTTCACTGGATCCAGACTCATTATCCGCCAAAATAACGATACTTTCCAAACCAATACGCCCCGATATCACATTGTACTCTCGCTGAATAAAATCGAGTGTTTTCAACGCATGATTGTCTGGTTTCAACTCACTACAAGCCCGTATCAGAATATCCAACCTCTGAATTGAACTATTCGCACCTACAACACGTTGTTGCCATTTGTGTGTTTTGACAAATTGAGTCAATGATGTATTCAACAGATTTGTGCATCCCGATATAGTCGATGCCACGATGGCCGAAACACCACTGTTTGACGTTCCAATTAAAACAGCCGTCAATCCTGATAAAATAACTGCTAGACCACTGAAGAAATTCTTAGTTATATCGACCGTTTTGATGTTTCCGGTCGTGTAATCGCTTTTCTCCAATAATCTAACACGCTCGTCCTGTAACATGGTTAATACTCGACGGATTTTTCTGGCAATATGTAAATTCACGTCATCTAATGAAAACAAACGTCCCAATGGCGGCTTACTTGGTACTGTCTCTAATAAAGGCTTCATCACTACAATGTATATAAGACAAAACTTTCTACACCTAAATAAAAAGGATGGCCTGTAGATTTTTCAAAAATATGTTCAATTTACAAAGACGTGTTCTCACTGCTGCGCCAACATCCAAGCCTTTGCCGGATGTAATAACCGTCAAATTGCTGGACGAGCGTCCGTCGAATGATTCACCTGAAGAAGATCACCAATCCCACTTGACGGTTCCAACTGGTACAATTAAAATACATGAAACTGTTGTGAATTTCATGTTATTCAATATTGTCACTGAGATCGATATACCATACCAGAATTTCTGGTGGAACAACAAGTGTAAAATACACCTATTAGTTCACCAATTTCATTGTTTGGAAAATCATACATTGTTTCCGATCAAGTCATTGGATGATACGATCATTTTTATCATGTTCTTTGATCAAGAAATCAAAGTACTATACTTCAATGAAGATGAGTGTGAATTGTTTTTGATACCCAATATCGACTTCCTACGTTCCAGCAATCGAAATTATAGTACACTATTACGCTGGGATGGTGGTACTGTACCTTGTCATTCAATGGCACACATTGCCTCGCATTTTGGTATTCATGTCAAAGTTGAGCGATGCGAAGTTTTACCAGACAAGAAGAGATGCAAGGCTTATGTTCATAACAAGATCCACGAAAAGCCATTCATCGACTACGAAAGAGCATGTAACGAAGTGGATGCACACATAGATTCTATTTCAGATCGTACGTGGGAATCCATTACTTTTTTAGAATTTATAATTTCTCCACAAGGTCACGTTAAAGGATTTTCCGGTTGTTATTTTGAGTAAGCACCGAGAATTATTTTGAAACACTGATAGGCAAAAGCAGCGCACAATGTATTTCTATCCAAAACGAAGTAGTAGTCCAATCTCGAGTAGTCATTCTCTAAATTCCCTTGAAAATCATCATGTTTACGAAATGAAAAATTACCACCCGCAATGGTATTTCGGTAGCACGATTGATAAACCAAAATCTATTACTTCCAAACTGTTGGGCAATAAACGAAAAGTACGTGGATATAAATAAGAAATCACCGTATGATGCCTACCAATAATGCCATCATCTGCTCCAAATCATGCAGTGCTTTCAAGACAAACGTTTGACTTGTGTAAATATGACAGTCACGAAGATGTAGAATTCTGACACGGTACCCAGTAGTTAGAACTCCTACAATGGGTGGATGATCGGGGAATCGCAGTTGCAAATCAATCATGGATACGAGTAATTGCGACTGTCCATTTTCCATATTTTCCACGAACCCGTTTTTCGTTTCAATAATACAACAAGGCATACCATGTTTTTGTATGAGATAGTCGTAGCGACCATGTGATATCCCACTTTCTTCGGTCTGATCAAAGAGATTGGTACTGAATTCAACATCAATTGTGGCGCCATCAATTACTTCAACCACCTTGTCAACCCAAATGTCAACGATTCGGCGCACCATTGTTTCATTACAGTGCTTGTGCTCTAAAATACTCATTTTCACGTTTGTTCCGTAAGTCAGTTTTAAACGAGCTAGCATTTGCTCATATACTGGTGCAATATTGAACTCTGCACTTCTTTTTTTCTGCATCAGCGCACGGAAATCGAGATTCGAGAACAATGTCTGTGTGAATTCTTTGGAGAATTGAGAGAAGACTGTTGGTGGTGGTGAAGGAATTGGAAACATCCTTTTAGCGTCCCATTCCACTGATCGAATTTTATTTGTGTATGATGCTATCGTGTCCAGAAGGTGTTTGAACTGAGATGGTGAACACTGTGAATTGCTTTGCAATTTTGTACGAACTATATGTTGATTCTTCTGAATATAAGTCGATCTTAGTAGATCTGATTGTTGTTGTTGAATATCATGTAGTTTGCGTAGATCAATAAGCTGTTGTTGAACACGCGTTGCAAGACTGCCCATTGTAAGTTTCATTATTCTACATGTACTTTCTTAAGAAAAATTTGCGATGTATTATCAAATCCATCATGATCAGTTACAATGAACTCCTACAAGAACTTTGGGAGCGTCCCGAACGCTACACAAAACTCCAATGCTCCCTCGATTTGATTGTCGACCTCACACACACAAAGGAAAAATACACGCGTGCCCGTTCCTACCGTGAAACACTGGCATTAGCAAGCAATGAGAAACTTGAAGACTTGTTGCAACGGCATAGGAGAAAAAGACTTATTGTAGCACCGGTGGAATCACTCGAAGACGTGGAAGACTGGCATGAGTTGGCTGATGATATACCGAATTTAATACCGTACTACCAATATCGTTTTGATCTATGCGTACCCACTCAACCCTATACTACATGGTATTTTATCATGCGATATTTACATATTGTGTGCGGATTTGCCGTGGAGGAAGTAAAAAATCTGGTAACAGATGTTTATCGGGTAACTTGTCAGTTGAGGCGTAAAGGCGTGCACACGATAGATCGTATCATGATGCAGTTGGAAACCAATATCAAATACGCGGAACAACATCTCCAAAGAACAGCGTTTACGGCCTATCAATTAAAGAGATATAAGCAGGCCCAAGAGATGTATACCAACCTCTTGAGTTCTAAAGAGCGGGACGATTGCTCGATATGTTATAATAGTATGGTGGACTTCACGGTGACCGCGTGCAATCATGTCTTTTGTACTCATTGTCTTCTAACATGGCTCAGTGAAAGTGATATGGCCACCTGTCCTATGTGTAGATCATCGCTGGAGGGACGTGACTATTATATCAGCTCTGGAAACCCGGTATGCGAAGAGCACGGCCACGGCAAATGCAACGCTGTTTATCACATTCATTGCCATTTGAAAGATTTGGTGAGAAAAATATCCCTTTATTATCGTCGTGATCGCTGACCACCAAAAATTTTTTCTTTATGTAAATACATTTTTAAAACCGAATCTTCACCTCTGAATTCACTGTCCAATGTATTGAATGTTCTTGAGGCTGTAACCATCACTTGATCAGGTGGATTTCCCATCAAAACAAATGTACCCTCTGATGATTTCAGATCGATATTTGCGAGTTTTCTAATGTGAAAAAGGAATTGTCCCAAGGTCATTGCTGATGGAATGAGAAATTTGGTTTTTGACATGGGTATATCGCTGATGATATGTACTGGTATTCTATCGGGATATTTGATGCGGAGTGTTTGGGCAAAATTCATCTTTTGTTAGTTTGAAATAAAATTTATTTAGTGATAGACTCGTAGGGCTCGGTTTTGGGGTCCAACTTGAGAGGTAATTTTCGGCATAACATAAGATCGAAAAGGAATGTGAGATAGCGAGTCATTTTATATCTGGGTACACTGTTGATACCGCCGGGTAAATCCATCATCGCTAGATGAGGGCCTTGTGGTGCGATAACGAATCGCCCGGTCCAGCCGGTAACTTTCTCGCTCCAAGAATTGAATTCATCGCGATTGACGGTATAACCTTCTTCTTTCCTCATTCTCAACGCCAGTTGCTGTTCATCGAACTCCCATATTTCTGATCCTTCAAACGCTGTACTGTATTTATCGAACGCGTTTTGGATAGTAAGTGGATCACCCGAAGTTTTCTTACTCCAATTTCGTAAATTTGTGTTAGGATCAATGATGGAGGTGATATATGCACCTAGTATCAATTTTTCTCGATCGTCCCATTGACGAAACTGACTTATTGCCTGCCAAACACCATCGTTTTCATACCTAACAACAGCATCTTTCAAATCCTGATCCCGTCCACTGTCCCTGAAAAATGTGTATTTCTCCCGTTCCAAAACGTCGACAGCCTCCACAAGGGTCGCAGGTAACGCTCTAGCACGTGCATCGGCTTCACCCCATTTGTAATCTGTATCCAGTTCAAAATCACCGATGGGTGACGGTGGCCTAGTATAACCCTGCCATATGCTTTCATCTTCACCCTCATTGTCTTCATTAGTTCCTTTATCCTTGATATCTTCGAAATTCCCAACAGGTACGGGCTCTTCAAGTCGAGTACGTAAATTCGTTAAATCATCTTGGAGCTGATCGATTTGCTTTGACAATTGTTGATTTTGAGCCTTTAGTGCATCATATGAACGTTCCAACTCTCGTCCGTCGTCTACAGCCCGTTCGAGTGCTTTGATTCGGTTTGTTAATTTTTCAATCTCGCTTTCCGCTTCATCCAGTTCTTTTTCAAGTTCCGATACACGATTATTACAGATTTGATTTACATCATTAATTGCCTTTTCTCGACCTTGTTGTTCGTTTTGCAATTCTTGTACGTGCTTGGTAATTTGACCTTCAAGATCAGTGATCGCATTGACACACTTTTCTTTGGTATCCGTCAGCTTCTTTTCACTCTCATCGGTTTTCTTTTGAGCATCTTCTAGTGCATTTTTTAGTTCAGAAACCTGCTTTTCTCGGTCTTGTTGTTCGTTTTGTAATGTTTGCACGTGCTTGGTAATTTGACCTTGAAGATCAGTGATCGCATTGGCACACTTTTCTTTGGTATCCGCCAGCTTCTTTTCACTCTCATCGGTTTTCTTTTGCGCATCTTCTAGTGCCTTTTTCAGTTCAAATACTTGCTTTTCCGACTCCTCTAGATCGTTTCGTAGACCTTGTATCTGTGCCTGAATTTCATTTGAAATCGATGAATTTTGTGTAGCGGCAGCTACCGCCTCGTGTGTCTCCACCAATTTTTGTAGTGCTTCCTTTTCCGCATTACATGATCGGATCTCCCGGCGAAGGTTTTGTAGTTCTTCATCAATAACAGAGGGTGCGCCCCTTTTGACCAAATCACGTAATACTGCGTTTTCTTTTTTTAATTCCTCGCACCTTTTTCTGAGGTTGTGATCGTCAATGTCCTTCATATTGGCGCGATATGCTTCTAGTATAACTAACTTTTTTCCAATGGTCATTGCATCATGTTTAGGGTCCCGTGACGCAATTTTTGCACTGTCTCCCACCACCGCCATGAATTCAGATCGCTCTAACTTATGTTTGTGTCCGTCAGGTGTTTCAAGCGTCACTCCTGTTACGGTTGACATATTTAACACTGCCTTGGATAATTTTTTTTTCGCGGTAAAAACGCCTAGTGTATTATCTCATCTGATAAAATAAAATGTGGAGTATGGAAACGATTCAACGAAAGACACAGGAGTTGGAAGAACGATTGAAAAAATACAAAACTCCACCCACTGAACCAAATGAAAGTTCAAAAAAGCATGAAATTAAAACGGACGAGAAGCCGAAAGATACCAGCGAAGGGAGGAGGAACCACAATGTCCACCTCAAGTTGGAAGATTGGATTTGATCATAAGACGGTCATGTCATTTATATAAAAACATGGACAGATACACGTCATTAAAAACACAGTTTCCCGAACTAGCCAAATTATCGAAAGAAACGTTGGACGAGTGCTTTCGCCATCGATCGTGCCCGTTGAAATCAAGGCAAAAACGAGATAACCGAATTCTCGCTCAAATTGGTGATAGTGCTCTGCTTCTATTCGAGCGTCTCGCTGCAGAAAAGCGCTTCGTTGAAGCACGTGATTTACACAATCACACCGAATTATTCAAAACGAACAAACGTTTGGCTGAAATAGGCCGTAAAATGCAATTGGAACAATACATGGAAACCGCGTATGGTGTTTTTATTAACGATGTGATGATTGCGACATGTGTGGAAGCGCTGGTTGGAGCGGTATCAAGGAGTTCTTATAAACGTGGCGTGGCGTTCTGGAGATCTATTCGTGTACTGGATTTACCAAGTTTGGATGAGTGGGAAATCACGGAAACTAATTGAATAGATCGTCAACGCAGTGTAACTAATATGCTTTTTATTACGTTGGTTTCACGACGTAACGGCCAGTACGAAAGTAATTTATCAGTGTATACTTTATAAACATTCAGAATACTCGTCGTATATTCTTTAGATAACAAGTTTTGCAAAATTCTACGTAGTGTTCCACTTTTACCCTTTTTGTTAAGTTCTACAAGCTCAGGTAAAATTATAGTGATCACTTGTTTATACGTAGTATTTGGCGGTAATGGCAATCCAATAATTTGGAAATATAGTACTATCCAAAAGTTTGAGGTGTCCGCGGCATACATTCCACCATCGGGATTTTTTGCGAGATACTTGATCATTTCTCCGTCATCTGGTATTAAGTGATTACGGAAACGAACAAGTACACTCCCCCATGGCGAACCTGGCACAACTATTGGATTTTGTTGCAATAAACTGTTAACAGTATCTGAGAGAGGCCAACCTGTCCAATCTTGCCAATGTCCCAATATAACATCATCCGGATACATTGCTTTGATGGCGCGAGCCACACGAAGGTCATCAGATGTGAAAAAAATTCTATACAGGTTCTTGATTCGAACGAACTCAAGCAGCCACTCAACGATTTCGTCGCGAAAAGTCTTCCCTTCATCATGTGGCAATTGTAATCTTTCCGCAATTTGCTTCCACAAATAATGATTTTTTTCCCGACACATTGCATGATCTGGATGTGAATTACAATAGAAAAGCACATCACGTGGGTCGGAAAGTTGTAGCAGAATTTTAGTTTCCAACTCGAGGGGCAAGGTCATGGGACTGTTCATATGTGTTTACATATGTTTATAATATTTTATTTTCCATATCAGATGTTACATGGCTCCTCTCTTTGAAACATACTATGATCGGATTAAGGACAAATCAATTTTCGATTTAACGCTCTTGTCTTCCCACGACAGCACCGCGTATCGTTTTGATGCAGACTTTAGCGAAATTTTATCGGACAACCGTGCGCTCACAAACTTTGCATCAATGAGTATGCAAACACGTAAATGGCTCGGAATTCAATCTATGTTGGAGGGATTCAGTCGAACACAAACGTGTGACTTGCAACAACAACTTGAATGCGGTGTCCGTTGCTTTGATTTGAGACTTGCCCTTGTGAACGGAAAACTTGTCTTGAATCACACAATTGTGACAGATGAGCTGGTCGACTTTTTACCCACGTTTGCTTGTTATTTAAATCAGAACCCCAAGGAAATCATCGAGTTACAGTTCAAATGGACGGATACCAATCCTGATGTCAATTTACAAGACCCTCTGATGAAAACGTTACGGGAAAGCGCTATTGGACCTTACATCGTTAGAAAGGAAGATGTTACACGACCCATACATGAATTAGTTGAGATGAACAAACGAATAATTTTATTTGTTGAGGGTGGTCCCTTGGATGACGCCTTAGACCTTTATACATTTAAGAATATTTACAGAGGGTTCAACGAAGCAAACGCAAAAGTAAATGATTTGAAGAACCAATTGTTGACATTTGAGCGCACTCCACCAACATCCTTGTTTCGCGCCGAATTCACTTTGACACCAGATGGAGACACTATAAAACATGCGATTTTACGGGGAAATGCAGGACAAGCTCTACGAAGATTGACTGAAACGCTTCCGGATCCATTGGAAACTCTAGGTGATTTGTTGAGAAAGGTGCACATATTGGCGCTTGATTTTATAAACCCGTCAAATATGTTGGCGAATCGTTTGATGGATTTTTCACTACAGGATCATTGATATAATTCCCAGTCTTGTATATGATGGTTGTTCTGTGGATTGAGGGAGAAGATGTAAACGTTGAGACAAATGACGAGAAACAAGAGTGCTAATGTGATACAGGCTCCTGACGCCACAAATAAGAGAGTCAAATCGTGTAGTTTCATTGCTGGTATTTGCGGTTCCTCCACCGATTGCGTGGTTTGCGTCCCCTTTTATATACTCTTTGGTGGCTCTTCAGGGGGTGGCGGTTTCCGCCTACATAGTAAGGAGTTGTTCCGAATGATCGGCAAAGTTCTCGGCAATTTCGGCACACCGTGTATATTGATGGATTTTCGTATAATGTAAAACAATTGCGGCATTCTTGTGTTGTGTATATATTCGGTAAGGATTCCCATGGAGGTTCTACGTCGTTTTTCATGCTTTCCAAAATGGGGTGGATTTGTGTGTAGTGCTGACCGATGTTGAGATACTCTTCGTCGTCGATTATTTTGATGTAGTACATTTTGGTTGGCATTGTCCATTGTCCTACAGCTGCATCGTTCGCTATTTCAGGGATTGATATTCCGACTGTTGAAAGCAAATGTCGTAACTCTACAAAGCTGTGGAATTTGAGGAGAGGCTGGTAAAGTCGTGTGATGTGGTACAAGACGAATCGCATCCTTGTGATGGTCCCTGGTTTATTCTCCTTCGAGCAAATTCGATGGCTTTGGCGTGTCCGAAACAAAATGTTTTTCTGAATCTTTGTTCTTTTTTTCGCCAATAAAATTCATTAGTGAAATTCAAGTTTTGTTTGGCCATATTTAACTGCGTTCTAATCGTTTTAATTTCTGAGAGATGACGTGTACAAAACCAACCTCTGTGCACATGACGTAATTTTGTACGTTTGTCACACCCCACTCTGTGGCACAGTCGTTGTCCTTTGCTAAATAATTGGTATATAGATTTCATTCTCGTATCATTCTACATTTTAACACCCGTAGTTTTTCTTAAAATGCAGACACGTATTGAAGAGTTCATCAGTGTATTCCGTCGTCACACTCGAGATGCCGCGCTCCCACCTGGGCCGGATAGACCGCCTTACTCTCATATGCCACTCAGGAGAACACTGAAAGCGTTACGACCCAACTCCACAGAAGAAACAGACATAATTCAAATTATTCTTACGCAACCTATTAAATACGAAAACAACCTCATCTCCGCCGTACTATGGTACCAACGCTACTGCCATAACCTTGGAATCCCAATCGAAACCGTCGCGAAAATGTTCACCATATGGTATCGCGACCAAGAAGACAATCATTTTCCCGTTCACAAGTATCCCTTCCATCCTCGTATATGTACCGAAAGCACTTTTCTCATCAACATCGAATTAGCACCAATGCTTCATGACTTTTGTAAAGGAATTAAGCTGTACGATGTGTTTACTAGAATCAAAGAGTTTGATTTGGATTTGGCGTTGTTGACCCTTGGGCCCGAAAGCTTGATCAACCCTTGTGATGATGTTTTGTTCTGGTTATTTGAATTTCACCGTTTACCGAGTATCCTTGATATGGTGCGGAAAGACTGGAGAATAAACGAGTTCAGTACATTTTTATCAATCCTCATCAAACGCGAAAACCTTGTCAGTCACCGAACAGTGCCACTAGTGTACAGATATCGAAAGGAAGCCCAAACTCAATTTGCTAGTCTGGACACACCGAAAGGAAAGGGACTACCAAGACTACTTGCACTCTATCTACGGTTTGAACACTATCAACGTCATATGATTAAGGCTGATTTACTCAATCCTTCTATCATTATCAAGCCAGCAAAAGATGTCACTGTTTTATTACAAAAGCATAGAACAAAACGCGGTCGTCATGTTTGTTATGATCCAATCTATTACCATGCCATTGCGGTATGTATGCGCAAAGGGATCAGCCTTGGTATCTTTGATTTGGACGGCTTTGTAAAATATTATCGAAGTGAGGAAAACAAAGGCTTCGTTATCGAAGATGGATGGACATTCTTTGATTTTCTCGATAGACTAGCCGATAAATTCAATCCTAATGCTTTGGAGAGTAGTTGTATACGTTTACTTGTTGAACAAAAACGATTGCTTAGGAACACCACTAGTATTAAATTGTAAAACAAATAATAAAACTGAATGTCGCTTATACAAGTTATACGTCAAAATCCACAATTGTACAATGATAATGAGATTTCTTTGAATTTTTTATCGCGAATAACCGACACAGTAAAGGTACTGAACCGAACTCGAAAACATGGTATACGACCTACAAAGGCTTCTCTCAACACATCCCGACGGCTTCATCGTCAGCATCATCGCAAAAAGATAATTGTGATACCGGTGGAAAATTTGAATCAGGTACAGCGGTGGCAAATGTACTCTTATGACGTTCCCAACGGAATACCTGCATACCAAAAGGTGTATGATCCACGACTACCCTCTGAATTTTTTACATCGTGGTATTTCGCACAGTATTATCTCTTGCGAATATCAAAAATACCATATGATGAGATCTGCAGTATGATGTTGGAACTGCGCGGTGACTCGGGTTTCAATGACGTCAGAGAGTTTTTGAGCGATATATAACGAAAAAAAATATATATTTAAAATTCAAAGTTTACTACGCCTCTCCAAATTTCTATATCACAAAATGTTTTCACTTATCGCTCAAGGAAAAATCAAATGCGAACAACTCAAACTTCTTGTTGAAAACCTTTGTGAAATCAACGCCACCTACACTCACGACGCACACCTTCGCCACCATGAACTCATTGCCTTATTAGCGGAAGTTGACGAATTACACCGTACTTTTGAAGAGGTTGCAAGAAAAATCCTTGACGATACAGAAATGACGCATTTTTCGCGCTCACCATGTCCAAGTCCAGAAAATCCAGAAGAGTTACTGCGATAATACACTTCACAAACTCTCCACCACAAAATCTTGCGTCCCACATATTCCATAGTAGTTTTACAAGAAACTCGTCCGCAGTAGGAATGGACAACAGTTGAAGATTGGGATCGAATAATACTAGTTGATACTTGTACTCATAATAAAATTGTAGTATCTCTCGCAGAACCAACTTGTTAACCTTGTCGAATATGTGCATGTATTGATCAGGTTTGTTGTGTATGAGACGTAGTTGATGTTTCCATAGTATAGAACCGCGTTTGTGATCTTTCAAATGAGAATTGATGGAATTGCTGATAAGAAAATCGATAACGTCCCCGACATGATCGAGCTGGGATTGGTCGTGTGGTGTGAGCATTTTGTACGGTTTGAGCGAAATGAAACATACTAGAGTTGGTGTTTACATTTATACTCATGAGATCGTTTTATGACGTCGCGATACATCTTAAAAAAATCGCGAGCTTAGTTCAATAAGTAGTGGTAATGATGTACAAAGCAGCTCTTGACAAATGTTCACAAGCGGTGATCATCATAGATCTGGAAGGCGAGATAAAGTATTGGTCGCCGGCTGCTGTGACATTTTTTGGATGGTCCGAAAAAGATGCACTGAAGTCAAAAATACATGATCTTATAATTCCGCAGCGTTTCAGAGAACATCATATTCAGAGTATGGATCGTTATGCGACCACGGGTACGCGTGTGTTATTAGGAAGTCAAGTGAGGTTACCTGCTCTGTTCAAAACCGGTGTGGAAAAAATGATTGATTTATATATTGAGGACGCTTCATTTGATAACGAGCGACAAATTGTGGCATACGCGAAAGATGCTACGCAACAAATACAATTGGAACATCAAGCGGAAATGAATGAAAGGACCGCCTTTGAGACGCTTTTTGATACTTTGAGAAATTCAGAGTTGATTGTATTTGCAAAGGACGTGGAAGGGAGATACACGTATGTGAATGACAAGTGCAAAAATACCGAGATATTGTTTCGACACACAGGAGACATCGTAGGGCTAACGGATTTTGATCTTTTTCCGGCAGAATATGCCGCAAAGATACGAGACAAGGATATATGTGTACTCAACAAACAGAATCCACCCGTGATGACAGCCGAGGATACGATCAGAACCGATAATCGTACATATACATTCTATACAACACGGTCACGAACATTCAGCCCTACAGGAGTCGTGACTGGTATCTTTTCATTTTCAGTTGACATCACTGAATACAAAGAGGCACTTCTGGAGAAACAACGACTCGAGACACAGGAAATTCTCTTGCGTGAGAAAATCGCGATCGCAAACTCACAACAGAAATCAGAGTTTCTCGCGAACATGTCGCATGAGATCAGGACTCCACTGAATGCGATAACTAGTCTCGCCAGTTTGTTATTAGATACACCTTTGAACGACGAACAAAAAGACTGCACCATGGGGCTCAAAACAGCTTCTGATAACCTCATTGTGATCATCAATGATATTCTCGACATTTCGAAGATAGAAGCCGGTAAAATTCAAATAGAGATCGTCAATGTGGATCTAATTCAATTGATCAATAATTTAGGCCGGTTATTTACCGTTTCTGCAGATATGAAAGGGATCGTGTATTCTCAAGTCATATATATACCGGATGCCAACCGTTACGTGCAGACGGACGATGGACGGCTCAAACAGATATTGAACAATCTTATCGGCAATGCCATCAAATTTACTCCTGCAGGCGGTACGGTAACATTGGATGTACGTTTCGAAGATGGAAAAATGTACTTCAAAGTAATTGATACAGGTATAGGCATAGATAAAGCCAGCGAACCTTTATTATTCAAACCATTTTCACAAGCGGAACAAAGCATTACTAGGAAGTATGGTGGCAGTGGCTTGGGTTTATCAATTTCAAAGAATTTGGTGGAGTTATTGGGTGGATCAATTTCGTACACAAGTGAAAAGGGCAAGGGTAGTACGTTTTTCTTTCACATTCCCTATGTACGGGGTACGCAACCGTCACCTCATAACGAGCTTAGCCAAATATCCGTGTCAAATACGTATGCAGGAAGACATATAATGATCGTTGATGACAATAGTATGAATCTCAAAGTTGCGGTCAAATTTATGGAAAAGGCTGGCTATCAGACAATTTCTTGTCATGATGGTGTCGAAGCATACCGTGTATATAAAGAGCACCCCGAGCAAGTTTGTCTTATTTTGCTGGATTGTTGGATGCCGAAACAGAGTGGATATGACACAGCTCGCCTTATTCGCAAACTACCTCCACCACACAACAAAGTTCCGATAATCGCAATGACGGCAAATGCGTTACAAGGCGAACGAGAACATTGTTTAGAAGCAGGTATGAACGATTACATCAGTAAACCAATCAATCGAGAAATATTGATAAATAGGGTTTTATATTGGTTAACTCAAAAATAAATTACACTAGTATTCCTACTTCCACTTAGGACAAAATTCTACACTTTTGTTGTAACAACGAAGTTCTAAGGTCTTTTGAGCTTTGATCCATGAAAATAATTTGCGGTTGCCATACAGTTTGAGTGCGTCTAAAATAGTCCACCAATCTATGTAATCTGGGTGAGAACGTTCGAGAACCCACATGAAATCCCTGACTGTACATTCACAGAGCCAAGCATAATTTGTAACTTCGAGATTGATATTTTTGATGTCACAGAGTTCCATAAGTTTCGTGATTAATGATCTGTTGACGGTCGCCATGAACGCGAAATTGGCTTGACCTTCATTCTTGTTAATGATTTCAGGTACGAAGTCGAGAAGAAACAATGCCTTTTGCTGTCGGAGAGGTACATTTGTGCCCATACATTCGTTGAACCAATTTTTCATTCGCTCCATTACTGATGGCTTTCTCCAACCAGAGCCTGCTAAAAAATTCTTCGCAATCCATTGACAAGCGTGGATCGACTCAGTATTGTTGAGAAAATGATGAGTGAATAAACGAAACCAACTATCTTCGGTAAGCAAGGACGTATCCGTAATTTTTACTAACCATTCGAAAACTTCCTGGGGAGCAAAAATGTTACCTAGACAAACACCATTCATCGTATTTTGCGTGGATCTAGACAGAAGATACCAAGTATACCTATGAAAGCATTGGAACATATGAAGATCCTTTGAAGCTAAAACAACCAATCTTTGAAATTGAATCAAGTCTGAAGCTAACATTCGTCGAACCACATGATCGTACATGTTGGGGTATTTTTTGAGGACGATATACTCGAACAATGAAACGTTTTTGGCATCACAGATTGACTTGAGTAATGAAGCGTATTCTGAGTAAGAAGGTGTGGGAAGACGTGGTAAAATGTATTGGGAAAGGAAATACGGTGTATACTTTCCAATGTTCTTGAAGTATTCGTACTTGGGGCTGACTGCATTGTTGTACGCTTGGAGCAGTCTGTACTTGCGAATTGGTGTCATCAATAGATCTGAGAATTGATCGGGTGTGAGATGAAAATGATCATTTTGAAAGCAATATTCCACTAATTTGATAGCGTCTCTTTGAATGAACCCCTCCAATGCGGTATTCCAATGTGATTTGCTTCGAGCAAAAAATTCCATGTCCTGACCATTCATCACGCGGACAGATGCCGTCTTGACTATATTGTGAGTGATCGTGATGTTGAAAGCCTTGACTAATTCTTGAGCAGCGGTGAATTGCTGGGTATTGAGAGCATGCATGATAACAACTTCGTCGACTACAAACAAATGTTCCATGGAAAGATTGATGATTACACTGGCCAAACCTTTTGATGCTAGTAGATGCAGACTTCTGGAATCTAGATGAAAAGCAGGGACATGATTGAACGTTGATTCTCCTTTGATTGAAAGATCGGTCTCGTTGGAAACGATGGCTGGAACATTGGAGCTCGCTTTTTTCAAGTAGACGTTGTTGAGAAAGGAGACCGTGGCGTAATCATTTGCGAGAATGGCTTTGACAAGAACTGTGTTATTTGCCCAGAATTTTCGGTTTACATGTGTAAGGACCCATTCAATGCCCTTTTTGTTCCCTTGTTCGTACAGGCAATCAAGTGTATCGAGTGAGGGGTCGTAGGTGTAGTTGGCAGCATAGTCGTCGTCAAAGAGGGTGGCGTATGTGAAACCGGCATACTTCAAGATATTGCAACGGATTTCAACTGGAAATTTTGTAAATAAATAGAACATTGTTAAATACATAAATAGTATGCGTGGCGGTTGTCAACACAACTGAACCCTTGGCTGCCGCCACCTCCGTATTTAACCGAGAAAGGGGCGAATTACGTCATCGTGATGTTGGCTTAATATGAGCTTGGTTATGTCGTTTTGGTGAAACGATAAAATATATTTTCATCATGGTAACCAGCAATGAGACTTCTTTTCACATTATTTTTACCGATAACTTTTGCTTTACAAGAGTTACAAGGTTGGTCCTTTCCGGGGAAACCGGCATGTTCTATGGTCAACGATGTTAAAAAACTGGACGCGATCCGTATGCAGTACCTAACATTGAACAGTAACGGCAAATTTGACGTTATGAACAGCGATGATTACTGTAATGGATACTCGGTTGAGAATACCCGATACCTCAAGCAAAATACCAAGAAACAATATGTAACGGTGGCCGGAGGTGATGTACGTTTTATGCGTAAAATATGGCTAAATCAGAACACAATGCGAACATCGGTAAACGAACTTACAGCTTTTCGAAAATTGACGGATTTCACCGGAATTGAAATCGATTTTGAGGATTTACGTAGTTGGTCGCTAATGGATAACTCCAATTTCATGTTATGGTTAAAAATGTTAGGAGATGCGTTGCATGATGACAGTGCCGAACTGATCGTCACAGTAGGCGCCAATTTGCAAGGTCTACTGGGATGGAAGTTCAACTATGCTGCATTTAGACCGCTACCAATCGATTATTTGACGATTATGGCATATGATGCGCAGTACGACTATGGAGTCGGTACACCCAGATCTCCAAATGCGTGGATACAAAAAGGGATCAGACAAGCCAAGGATGTTTTTGAAGATATGGATCGTTTGATAATAGGTATTGCAACCGACTGTTATTACGGACCACCGGGTTCATATAGTGATGTCAAATTTGCCAACTACCTCGATACATATAAGTCGAACGTCCGTGCCAAACGTGATCCGAAATCATATGAACTAACGTGGACAAAGGCAGGTGTATTTTATGATTGTATTGATAGCAAAGGCATTGATCAACGCATTCAACTCCTAGAAAAAGCGGGAATAACGACTGTATCACTATGGTATGTTGGCGGGAATCCTTTACCAAGTTCTCGCACTTGAACATTTTAAAACCATAGATTATTTATACTGAACAATGGAACGCGGAAAATTAATTGTTTTCGAGGGGACCGATCGTACGGGAAAGACGACACAAGCCAAACTCTTATCTGAATATCTCGAAGGTCAAATGTTCAGTTTCCCGTCGCGTTCCACGGCAATCGGTAAATTGATCAACGAAACATTACAAAATACACAGCCAATAGATAATCGTGTGTTACAACTACTATTTGCTGCCAATCGATACGAAAAAGTAGCCAAAATTGAAAAGTACTTGGATAATGGAACACACGTGGTTATCGATCAATACACAGCGGCCGGAGTCGTTGGCTCGGTTGTATCTGGGTTGAACGAGATGTGGGCGGTATCATTGAACCATGGACTTCCAGTGCCCGATCTGACCATTCTATTGGACGCCGACATCAATTTAACACGTGAACGAGCAGGATCGACAAAGCAATTTTTTGAAAGTGAGCAGTATGAACAAGCCATGAAAAACATGTACATGCATTTCGCAAAAGTGCGCAAATGGAACATCATCAATGCTAATCAATCTATACATCATGTTTACAATGACGTCAAACAACTGGTTTCATCTTTTTTCTCTGATCTGTAGTATAAGATGACGCGTTACAAGTATGATTGTTTACAGGATTCAGAAGATGATCGTGATATTTTATTTCATGACACATTCAAACCGTTACTTACCGTACCTGATAAATATGATTTACGACAAATGACATGGATGCCAGATCCATTAGATCGAGGAGAATCGGGAGGAAGTGTAGCAAACGCGGTCAGTAATGTACTCAAATTCGAGCTAGGCAAAGTAAAAGATGGACAAATTTTTCAACCGTCGCGAAATTTTATGCATTATTACGCGCGACGAATGCAAGGTGGTGTTGATATAGATAATGGATGCAGCATCAGGAACCTTTTGAAGGCAGTAGCATTAGCTGGTGCATGCTCAGAAAACAAATGGCCATATGATCAGAGTCATTATTACAATGAACCCAACCTGGAATGCCAAAATGCAGGCAAACAACATATCCGCAACTTCAGATACATGAGTGTAGCACATTCGTTGACAAATATAAAACAGGCAGTTACCATGGGTTTTCCGGTTATCGCATCTATGCGCGTCTATGAGGATTTCGAGGCAGATACCACACTCACCAGCGGTAATATTCGCAGTCCCAATGCACTTTCCGAAAATTACTTGGGAGAACACTGTGTTGTGATATATGGCTTTGATGATGATAAGCAGGAGGTGATTATACAAGATTCACGAGGTGGTGAGGTTGGAGAAAAAGGATGTTTCCGTGTCAAATACGATTATATATTAGATCCGGGTCTTTGTAGATCTTTATGGACCGTCAGTGGGTTTGTCTAAGAATCAAATACAGGCACGGCTTCTTTTTCATAGAGTTCATTTAATATTGGCCCAACGTTTGTAAAACCCAAAATACTTTCAAATTTGGTTCCGAACATTGCCGGTGTTTTTAGTAAAGGATGTGGGATTACTTCACGTACGCCTCTAATACGTACATCGTTCAAAATACTAGTAATATAATCAGAGCAGAAATAGCGGTTGTCATGTGCAACAATAGAACCATATTTGGTCATGCTCAACCAAAAGCTTGCGAAGAACAATGAGTCATATTCGGATCCGTATCGTGATTCAACTGCTTTTAATAATCGTGCATTTTCCTTGATAGACAATGCTTTTTTCAACCGGCGAACACAAACTATACCTGGGTATTTCTTGATGGAGTCTTCTGGTAATTTAGTCGGTGTTTGTGATTTTTTGCCTGTCAAAACATCCGTAGTCCATTCTGGTCTTGCCTCGGTGGTGTACAAGATCCCGTCTTTCTCATAACAAATAAACACATGTGTCCAAAACCCGATGAACCTACTCGGACCAATGTACTTCCATCGCGTCAAAACGAGATCCCCTGCTTTCAAATGCTCCGCTGGGAACTTTGGCATGCTGCTGACATCATACGGACGTAAGGTGTACGGAAGCGCTGTTACCAAAATGACTATGAGCGGAATGAAAAAAATGGCGAGAATTGATTGTGTTATGATGTTCATTTATTTATACCAATGAAAATTTCATCATAAGAAAGAGCAGATTATATAACAAAACAAAGATGTTTGAGTTATTTATATATTTCCTATTGATTGCCATGTTTGGCTTCGCGATTGCTACGTGTTTTGTCTATATGTTACCGAAAAACAAAATGATCGGATACCCATGTCTCATCCTTCTCTTACCGTTAATTCTGTTGATCACTCCTGTAGTATTTCTTCTCGATCAAGTGTACTATCGGCTATATGGTACACATCAAAGGCTGTTCAGTCCTGACAGGAATCGATTGGTTGTGTGCTCTTTCTGTGCCGTGCATGTTATCCAATATTTTTGGGATGCTATTGGGATTACAGACGGGAGTTATCGGAAATTTGTTGATAGTATTTAACACCAATCACGAGCCAAATGCACGTTAGTATACTGAAAAAAAGTCGTTACAAAATAAAAGGCCGTGTTAGGGAGCACGGTGGCCAATCATTAGAGGGTCCAGTGTGAACAAGCCATCCAAACTATTTGAAATTTTTCAAATCATTGAAATAAATATCATATAACTCTATATTATGAAAAACTAGTAAAATGCATATAACACGTCACGGGTTCAATTTTGAAATTCATATTTTGAGTGAATACGATGATGATACTACACACGCCTCCTTTCATTCGCCTATCGGAGACATTCAACTCACTCTTACAAGGTCGACAACCGACTGGTTGTATCTCTCAATTACCCAAAATATAGGAACATTCACGCTCAAAAGAATAGAACCAAGTTGCGAAGAACTAGGACAATCACAAAAGGACGTTCCGAAAACCCTACGGGGTGTTATCGTTCGAGGAGCTACACACACAATCTCGTTACTTCCTTGTAAAACGATCAACCTCAACCCAGAGCAAAAACTTTCACGCATTTTTGTCAATCACTTGGAAAACAACAAATTCATTGATATAACATTGGAAAGTACTGACGGGATGCGTCAAATTCATGCCCATCGAGCACTTCTTGCATACTATACTCCCTACTTCGAAAGCGCTCTGGCGTTCCAGGCTTCTGGCAGCAAGCTGATAATTGACAACAAAGAATTTCAACTCTATGTTTGGGTAATGGATTTTATATACTATGGTACTATTGACGAAACAATCGACTACAAAACTATGCTCGAACTCTACAAGCTTGCACACTACCTTGACATCAAACAAATGCTGTTTCCTGTTGCATGGTTCGTCGTAAACAAGTTTGATTCCGAACAGGTTGATGCTATAGTACAAGTAATTGAATGGGAACCATACCTTGAACTTCAATGGGAAATGTGTCGCAAATTCAATTGGGAACCGGAAGAAAAATTCAAGGGCCACGCAGGAATCCTTTATATTTTATTGTGTCACAAACAGGAAATTCAGAACAAACATTCGAGCAAATGAATCGGTTCCTAAGTACACATTGATGGTGGAGAGATGTTTAGATGTATTAGATGAGTTTCCAAGGGCGGAGTGAAGGAATCAGACTCGTTTTCCTAACACCCGCGCGGCGTGTAACATGTTTTCTTGATGTGTTACCCATTCTAGGTTATCAACGTGATTATTATGTTTTACACCATCTATATGGTTCACGTATTTGCAGTTTTCATTAGTATTCGGAATAAACCCCATTGCGACTAATCTGTGTATTTTGGCGGCTTTACCTGATCCCCCTTTGCCGCCTTTCCAAGAGATTGTTGTCATGTAGCCGGCGGCATCTTTGCTTCCGTAGGAGATACGCCCGTTTTTCGATTTGACCCGCCCGTGATCTGATACATTGAACACGTAACCATCTATTGTTATACATGTCCATTCCTCATTTTCGATGACGGTGTAACCTTCATACTGCCAGTAACATCCAAATGCCTTTGCACCTGTTCTGCATGCGTTACGTATCACAGCTTGTGCGGATTTGGCCGCGTGTTGTCGATATTTTTTCATGATGTAGTTACCGGCTATGATCAAACTGTCATGTTTTTGACATAGTCGTTTTTGATCATCGAGTTGTAATATTGATTTGCGTGAACTGGCCGCCACAATACGTCTACGATTGAGCATCTGTTCAGATATAGTGGACCATCGTAGGTTTTGAAGCCGGTTATCCAGCTTATTTCGATTGATGTGATCGACACTCCTCTTATTTTCATCGTTTGGCAAGAATGCGGTCGCAACAAGTCGATGTACTGCTCTCAAATATGTACGTGATCCAGACTGCAAGATAATTGTGATGTAACCTTGTGGATTGGGTTTCAAAAATCTGATTCTGTGTGTTATGCTATGACGAACCCGACCACAATCTGAAATTTGATACTTTGGAAATTCTTCGATGGTTCGCCAACGCTCGTTTTTGTAATCAATGCTAGTATCCGCCGTCTCGTCGGGTATATCGTCGTATGTGATTTCATCAGCTGCCGCTATATCCTGCACAATCTTTTCTTTGCGTTTGAGATATTTTGCGCAACTTCCAGCTGTCGATTTGTGTCTATTTAAGTGATGTTTCGCATAATATGATATTGAACATGTATCGCATTCAAATGATTTTACTCGGTCTGTTTCATGTGTTTTCATGTGACTGTCTGAGCGGATTTTCAGCACGTTTTTGTTGCACACACAACATGTAACAGTTTTGGTTTTGTCGTGCAGTGCCATATGATTACGTAAGTGTTCACGACCTTTGAATTTTTTCAGACAGCCTTCTTCGCTACAGATGTAAACGGAGTCGCTGTGCATGGCATCATGATGACGATCAAGGCCATACTTTGTCGAGAAGTTTTGCGTACAAGAATCAAATGTGCATAGAAAGCGCTGAATTGTAGTCATTTTTTTTTATATCATAATGAATGTTTTAAGGTGCTCAAAAAAATGACTGATCATAAGAAAAAATAAAATAAGATAGGAAACTAAAAGATGCCAGAACTTATTTCATACTTCGCAGAATGGAGCGTTTATGACCGGGCTTATTCCATCGGAAAATTCCCTTTTTCGCAATCATCCATGGCATATGCCTTTTTTGACGCAGGTGCAGACGGCAAACTTGTCATCCTTGACAAATGGGCAGCATTGCAAAAACCTTTTTCGGATAGTTCTGATATTTCTCCAGATTCATGGTCAGTTGGCGATGAAAATTCAAGAGGAAATTTCGGTCAATTACGTAAGCTGCAGGCTGTTGGGAAATTGTCGAATATTGCAATGAGTATTGGTGGATGGTCGTGTAGTAAAAATTTCAGCACCATCATGAAATCTGACTCACTGATTCAAACATTCACCGACGAGATACTGACATATTTAAAAACATATCCATGGTTTACGACAGTTGACTTTGATTGGGAGTACGTAAGTAACTCAGGTAAATCATTTGGACTTGAAGGTAATTCTACTGCAGTGGGTGACGGTGATCGGTTCGTCAAATTCCTAGCATCGTTGCGTTCGAAGTTACCAGCCGGTAAGCGTATCACAATATGTGTCAGTGCCGATCCAACCAAACTGGCTGATTGGGACATTACAAGTGCATCAAAATATTGTGATTTAATAACGATCATGAGTTATGACCATTGGAGTCCAAACTTTGGCGACACAGTTACAACACATCAGGCAAATTTATACCCTGCTACGCATACAAGGTTCTCCGCTGATGCTGCAGTTAAATATTTGTTGAGTGTAGGAGTGGCCGCTAAGAAACTCGTGATCGGAGTTGCTGCATACTCCCGTGGTTGTAGTAATACTGATGGACTTGGTAAATCATGTAGTGGAAATAGTCCAGATTCCAGCTGGGAACCCGGTATTTGCGATGTTAAAACCTTACCCAGAGCAGGTGCGACAGAATTTTTTGATGAAGAATGTCAAGCAGCATATAGTTACGATCCGGTAAAGCGGGTTTTCAATAGTTATGACAATTATAGATCTGCGGCAGCAAAAGCTCAATACGTTGTTGATCATGGCCTCGGTGGTTGTGTTTTGTGGGAGGTGTCCAGTGATTATCCTGCAAATGACCCTAGATCTTTGGTTGGAGCTATCAGTAAAGTTTTTAAAGCAAATGTTGCATCCACTGTATCTCCCACACCAACCCCATCACCCCCCACAACAACTCCAACTACCTCCACACAGCCACTTACAACTCCCCCAACTACCTCCCCCACAACTACGACTTCCACACAAACCCCTTCACAGTTATGTTGCAGTCCCACATGTAACTGCTGTTCCAAATGTCCCTGTCATACAAAAACCACGACAACCCCTACAAATACATCAACAAATACAACAACAAATACAACAACACAACCACCCACCACAACAACATCGACGTCAACTACAGGGGACTGGAAGGCAGGAACGGCATACACGGTCGGAATGCGAGTCAATTACCAAGGGAAGTTGTACCAGTGTATCAACAATCATATTTCGCAGGGCGATTGGACACCTTCAGCGGTCGCGTCGTTGTGGAAAGCAGTCTAAGTTTGTAGTATAGAGTTTGTAAATAACTGTATATATTTTATATGTAAATATACGTGTGTTTCGGTAAGTTTTGTGAAAATGTGCTGCAATTCTATTACTGTGAAACAAAAGTCACAGTTATATTTCATGTTTTGAACGAATGTTAGATCCATCAAAGAACAAATGCCGGGGTCAATCAATCCTCTAACCAGTCATCTTCAACAATAGGATCTACAGGGTACCCAAGTTCAAACGCCACCAAACAAACGACATCCCTTTTGTTGTTGAGATGTGGAAACTTATCTCCAGTAAATATGAGTTTGTAGTCGATTCGTTCTTCCTCGTAGTTATAGAAACATTGTTGCTTGTCGCCATTCTCTTCTCCAATGAAGTGTCTGAGCCACTGTCGGATGGGCGTTAATTCTGCAGCAAATTCTTTGAGTTCTAAAGAACACCAAGTGCTTGATCCATCATGTCGTTTGACGTTGTGGCTTCTAGTTGCTTTGTGCTCGCTGCGGTCGTATATAAATCCATCGTTTGGAAACCTGAAGGAGTGTTGCGTATATGTGCGGCCGTGTGAATCTCTGATGATTTCTTTCTTGTATGTTGAGAGCCATCGTGCATTGTCGTAGTCTGTCTCGAATTTGGCGTACGATAACTTCTCGGCCTTGAGAAAATCGCGGCAATTCCTACCTAAGGGGAATTTCTGATCGTTGGCCCAAGTTTGGAAGTACTTGACCAGCCAGGTGAGGTTGAAACGAGCTTGTGAGTTGACATTTGCTTTGTGAGTAGCCAGTTCGGCATTTCGAACTACCATTGGGAGATGTATTTTGGTTCGGTGAGATGGGAACCGCGCTGTGTAGGTGGTATACATGGGCGATGGGGCGGCTTGTACGGGACCGGACTCAACTTCTACAATGATGTCTGACATTTTGTTACAATACTTATATGATTCTTTAAAATATTTTAACATAAAAATAGCTTTATTCTCATAAATACATATGTGCCCGGTTAAATTACGGAAAAATGCCCTGGTTTGACAAGGGTCACAGGAGTGGGTTTCCATCGGGTTCGAATCGGACCGGTTTTGTCAAAAGAACCAAATTTTATAATGTGCGTTTTACATTTGATCGTTTTTTTATTCTATTCACCTAATGGATGCGTTGATCAACACCTTTTTCCATGTTGCCCATGCAAGTGCAACAGATGTGCTGGAAGTTGCAATGAAGGCGGCATCCGGAACACATATTATTCGCAAAGTCGATGATGACAGATGGTTTCATCACGGTATTGTGATTAGGGATAACAACAAAGTTTATGTAGTTGACTTCACAACGATGACATCATTGGGTGTATCGTGGAGACTAGAAGAATTACACGATATTTTGCCTTCAATCACAAATAATTTTGAAAAATTAAAACAGTGTTACGAGAGTAAAGGATATGGTGATTTTGGTTCTTATGGTGACAGGCTTGTTGCACGTGATGAATTCAAATGTTTTCAGGAAGACGGTCAAATACGCCTGATCACTCTATCAAATTTTCTAAGGTTACCCAATCGAGGCACGGCAGCTGTATGGGTTTTGAATGGACTTGAAGAAGCGCCCGAAAAGCAGAAAGCAGCGATCAGGGCACTCGAGATGTACAAAGAAGGTAGATTTTATTCGTATCACACGCTATTCCGAAACTGCGAACATTTTATCAATGCATGTTTCGGACAAAAATATGCGATTACTGGATCAATTGAAGAACCACCGCCGGGGCCAAAACCAACGTATGAGGATATGATCAGTCGTAATTTATGTGAGGTGTTTTCTAGTTTTTCTAAATAGAAAACCGCAGTCACCCCTCAAACATTGAACACCCACCGTGCCATGCATGCGACACCTTCTGGATTGTTTGTACAGCTGTGTTGTAAATGGCGATTGACACGAGTAAGCGATGAATCCAATGTTTGTCCGCACAAGGGACATAGGGAACCTTTGAATGCAATGAAATTTTTGGCTCGTGGGGCTGACTTTGGTTTCCATTGATCACATATTTGATGGGCAGGGTAAACGATACCGTTCCATTCACCACCACCACGTATCTCTGACAAAAGTTCATGTTTAGAGTATTTTGGTGGTGGCTCATCGTCGGGACCACGACTCACTGATCGCTTAAGCTCCATTTGCCGAGTGCGTTCCTGTTCGATGTTTACATTCGCATCTGATTCAATTCGCAAACGCTCGAGCTCGTATTGACGCTGTTTATCTTTGTCTTCCATTTGACGCTGCTTGTCTTTGTCCTCTATTTGACGCTGTTTGTCTTTGTCCTCAAAATACATTCCGATCATTTTTGTGTACGCGAGAGCAATGCTTTCAGGGGCCGATGAAAGGTCTTGTAGCGTAGGTAATCCAAATGGTGTCGATTGTGGAACACGTTTGACCATTGTCATTTTATCAGCATCAAGAGTTTCAGTCACACCAGAAGGATCATACTGAACACCAAAGGTATCGGCACGATCAGGAAAAGTATCATGAATAAATTGGAGGGCTCGTTTGAACATGACTTTTGCGAACGCCTCTGGTGTTTCGCATTCACCAAATTCGTTAGGGAATTTGCTCTTTAATTTTTCAAGGCTTAAATACTCCGTGTGGTTGTCGATGGTACAGTCGGCGTAATGATCGCGCAGCATTCGTTCAATACGACGAGCATCCTTTTCTTCATCAAATTTGTAAACGTATATATAATAACCGTTGTCATTGGAGAACCTACTATTCAATGAACTAGTTGTACCAAACTTCGAAATGATCTCTGTCAACAGAACAGCTTGTTTGTTCACTTGTGCCACATTACCAGTGGGACAGCGAATTCGAATATAAAATGCAGTTTGCCCTGGGATGCGTTGTCGTAAAGTGCGTTCATTAGCTTCTCGTTGACCTTGGTTAATAAGGTGTTGGTTTTCGGGTAACTGCATCGTCTGAGCATGTTGGACTGCATCTAATGCTGTTTCAATGTCACCCTGACGGAGCCGAGACATGGTATTGTCGTTCATAGCCTTGAAGACCTTGGCGGGCTCGCTATCAAGTGATCGGATGAAAACATCGAGGAAATCTTCAGTTGTGGCAGGAATTCCTATACCCTTTCCATTGGTACGAAGTTCTTTGACTCTCGTCCAAACTATTAGAGTTCTTGGGAAGGAATCTCCCATTGATCTTTTCAATGTTTGATACTCAAGTACCTGTTGCATTGAGTCAACTTCCATAGCTGTGCGTGTGTGTTTGTTGAGAACAGGACAGAGTGATTTGATTTCGTCGCGATCAAACGATGTTTTCTTGACCGCCTGTTGATAGGCGTTCAAACCTCGGGAGTCCGATAAATTGCCGCTCTCATTTTGCCGTTGTGTTGTCGTTATTTTGATATGGGGATATTGATCACATATTCCTTGCAAATGCTTACGCCATTCCGATGATGAATATTTTTCACAAGCTCTACTCAATGAATAGAATCCTTCAAAGACCCCAAAGCCATCACTATTGAAGTCCTCAACGAGACGTAAATGGTTTTGAAAATGAGATGAAGACATGATGATTTGTAGTATAATACAATGTATATTTCGGTTTTCTTAAGGTCCTTTAATTTCCACAAGCACGTCAAATGTCCATAGAACTTCACATCGCCACACCATTATCACCACTCAGTTCTTTGTATACATGATACCTTCTCCGCACTCGTCTATTCAACGGATGAACTGCACATGCTTCTCCTGTTTTCGAGCGAATATCATTTATACAGCAAGTGTGACATCGATTGAACCAACAGGTCTGAGTTGCTTTGTTGCCACAGTGACAATAATCAGCTTTGATGCTTCTGACGCCTTCCCATGTGAGTACCCTTGATAAATCGATTTCTAACGAAAATATTCGAATTTTGTATATGCCATGGTCAAACTCCCAGTTTTCAAAGGCATAGCACAACGTGATATTTTCAGATTTGACTTCTGTCGCATCGATAGGAATGCTCTGAATGCTCCAATTCAAATCACGGTATAATGGTTGCCAAGTTTCCCAGATGTTGAAAGCGATATTGGTGAATCCGTCGAGATTGCTTCTGTCGCAGATAAGGTCGGCTCGCATATCTTGTGTCAAATTACCTTCCACTGGTACTAGTAATACTCTTCCATCCTTGATTGTATGTACTTTGAATTCCAAGTTATTCCGGAAATAAAAATGGTGACCGGGGCGATGGATTCGGACCCTGAGGTCTGTTTTTAGTTTTTGGCAGATGGTGTAGTCAACAAGGTCTTTCCATAGTCTGGAAACGCGCCGGAGACGGGTTTGAAGTATATCAACAGGAATAAACTTGAAAATGTCAATTAATGATTCGTTTGGAAGAGACATTTTTGTATATATTCATTGTTTTCGCGAAAAAATGGTGTTATTTCTGGTTTGGTGAATTTCAAGGCTGTCAAAGCCGAGTTAAACCCTTGAAATGAGGACAAGTCAAAAACATAAGACATGAATCCTGTCAAGTCGCATACATCGCTGACTTTTTTTTGGCAACCTATAGTAAAAATGCCAAAACATCAGTTATTCATCAAAGTCGATTACGATGGTCCCAAATCGGACTGGGAAATTATACAGCGATGTACTGAAACACCGGGAAATTACACTGAATTCATTGATATACTCCATGTTGAAATTAAATCCAATAATGAACGTGAAGTAGCGTCTGTGCAAAAAATACATGCTAAACTTCGCGATTTCAACGGGGTTTTGCATTTTCAAGACAATCAAGGTGCGAATGAGGCTTATCAAGTGCGCAAATTAGCCGGTTCTTTTGAGTTGCAAGCCACATCCACCATTTCGATTGACGAATACGCCACGTTTCCCACCACGGCACAGTGTGCCAAGACTATGGATACACAGACTATTCAAGACATTCTCAAAACTTCTCAACCGATCAAACGCTTTGTATCTGTCGTTCCTAGCGCCAAGGTGGAATTAACTGGCACCAACTTTGATATTAATATGCTTCAGTAGAGCTAGATGAACACACTTCCGTCTGAGCTAGTAAAGGAAATCATGTTTTACCTTGCAAACGATGATATTATAAATTGTAGTCAAGTGTTTCCCAATGTCAACATGTTTGCAAACGAAAATTCCGATGTATGGCGGGAAATATATAGACGGTATACAGATTGGGCTTTGCCCGAGGGATATACTTACAAGCATATGGCTTTATGGTGGCATAATGCACCTTTTCGTATAGCAGAACAGTTTTTACCAGGTTTGAAGGATCGGGTTATACGCCGCGCATCAAGAGAGGTGGGTCCGTTGTACAACAAAGTTGAATATATACTCACGTTACAACCATGGTCTTTTGATTTACGCCCTTTAATCAGTATGTATGAATCCGAATGCGAAATTCTTGCTCATCATCAAGGGACTGCGCAAGAACTTTACAAGTATTACCCGAATGAGGCGACTGTTTGTCGCTTCGCTTATGCATCATACACTGGTCGCACGTACAGACCAGCAATTCACGGTGAATTACAACAAATGATGGATACTTTGTGAATTGTTTCAAAAATATACGTTTATTCAGTATCATATTAATTTTGATTAATACAAAAATGTCTTTCCCTCCCCCTTGTGCCCCTGCTACCCAAGAAAGAGCGGTTGAAAACACAATCTCATCATTACACAGAATCATCGATGCTACACAAGGCGAAAACCGACAGTTACGAGAAAATATCCGACGTCTACAAGAAACTCAGTCAAGAATCGTCGATGTTTTGGAAAGACACGCTTCTGTAATAGAAGTAATTACAGGATATTCCGTGGCATCATTGAGAAACATGCAAAAGGAAATTAGCACCGACTATCAATGTTATTACTCTGCCATCGAAATGTTTCAGAAATACTTCGTGTTGGTTTTGTCTGATTGTACAGGCATGAAATTCAAGGACTGGGTCGATTTTCAGGACTACCTTCTATATGAAGAAACAACCAACCCGCATGAACGCGATATCTTCAAAACGGCAGGTACCGTTCTCCAAGTATGCGATATGGATTGCAATGATGTTGACCAATTGAAGAGGTTCCTTTTGTTCTTTGACGCGAAAAACTGGAAGAAAGTAGAAGTTAGTATTGAAAGTGCTTTGGGAAGATTAGAAACAATCACGTTCCCTTGTGAGTTGGATGGAATTAAAGAACCTATGCGTAAGTGCTTGAAGGCGATTCCCAAGCTTACGACTAAACATTTTGAAGCCCTTAAGAAAAAGAAACATGTATTCACTGATTGAACGAATTATAATTTCAGCTCAACCTCACGTCATAATAAATAATTGTACTGATGACGAATTGCGTGGTTTAGTTGAACATTTTGATGAAACAGACGATGTATACGAAACTATCATGGATGAAATCGATTGTAGGCGAAATAACTGGGGAAAGTCATATTACCTATGTGGTAATGTTCAGTGAAAAATCAAACATCCTTTCTCAACGTCGTTTATACCACATAACTCCTGCCAGAACCGCGAGTAATGTAATAATTATCCCAATGATCAACATCGTGTACGATGACGATTTCTTGACTACATCTTTGACGCTTGTGTGCGTATCCGTTGATTCTTCTAACGGGGGATTGTTGTACACATCAAGTATAGCCTTTGTAATCGAACGCTGATGATTAACGGGGTGATCGCCATCAATACTCCAAGCGATAATTCCGCCCAACCCTTTCTTACACACATATTTAGCCTTTTCAGCAGCAGATCGGTAGTCGTCATATGTATTGAACACCTTTCTCACTGAATCATAACTATATGGTGCTTTACATACGTCATCCCAGTACTCTGTAGCACCACTAACTGGTAATGCCTTGTAATCTACGATACCTGGCTCCCATCCATCGTCAGGTGAAGCTCCTTTGCCATACAACCCTAATCCTTCCGCATTCGCGTATCCTCTACTGTACATTGCAACTCCAATGAATATTTTTTTAGGCGGTACTCCTTTTGATAGCAAAAATTGTACAATACCATCACCCGAAAGCGGTGCATATGATGACGGATAGAGATTTGATTGATGTGAGCAAATCTCGTCGCCAGGGAATGATCCAGATCTAAGATCATACAACATCACTCGCAATTCATCTAACCGTGAAACAACGGCGTTCACGTCCCAATCAATCTTTTCGGGGACCGGACTGCAGCACATACTAATTTTGACATCGGAAGGTAACATGGGTCGTAGTATATCGAGGAATTGGCAAAACCGTGTATCATCACCCGCAGCGACAATGTTACCGTCTAATCCGTAATTTGTTCCTTTACCTGTTAGATATTCAACATCGAAATCGATGCCCGTAATTAATCCGGGGTATTTGTCGTACCACGCCACCACATTGGTTGCCAGTGTATGTCTGAGTGCGTCGGTGGATAACGCAGTGGAAAAATATTTAGAAAGCGACCAACCACCTAATGACAAAATGAAATCGAATGCCTTTCCTTGCTTCCGTAGCTTCAAAAACTGACCAATAGCCCCATGGACTGTACCAGCAGGATCGTTTGTGCTGTCCAAGGGAGTTACTCCGATTGTTGCGTCATTGAAAGGACGATCGAAATCTGCCCAGCTGTCGATGGTGACAACTTGTGCATCGGCTGTGACATTCACGAAAGCATAAGCAACTGCCATGTGCGTATCGTCCAAAGGTACGTTTTTAGGATAACACGTCCGTGCATACTGGCTCCAGTTTGTGTAATACGCAATTAACTTTGGGCTCATTATACTTATTTAGAGATAAATTTTATTTGGTAATCGATGATTGAATAACCTTAAAACGCCTTGTATACAGATAGAAAATGAAAATGAACTCCGAAACAATCAAAACTGGTTTGACTGTCGTTTCCTGTCTGATTTCAGGAAACGCGCTCATGGTCATGAAACAACGCCGTGATAGCGCCAAACTACTCACTTCAGATTTTCCATCTTCACGCGAAAACGATAAGGAAATTTGTCGGACAATTGAAAAAGAAGGCTTGCTGCAACCAGGATGGAAGCAATATTTTATTCCGTATTGGTTCGGATACCATGGACATGCAAGAGTCAAGGAATTGGTTGGTCAGCACAAAAATGATCTGCTTGGTTCGACGAGTGGCGACATCAGCGTCCAATAGTTGTATTTGTTTAAAAAAGAATATGATATTTCCTCTTTGTAAATATATGAAATAAACCTACAAAATACAAGAACCAATTTATATCGCAAAAAATGAGTTCGTTTAATATTTGTTTTGAGCAGCCCCCTCCGTCCGGTAAAATCCTCGTCATTCAGATGCCGTTCTGCCAGTTCTTCGACATCAATCTATATGCTCAAGTACACGTACCATCAGACCTCGAAATGGAATTGATTCATGAACTGCTTTCTTTATGGAAATATCAGCCCCCTGACTACTGTCACTGGTTACGTGCTATTTGCGATGGCAACAACTACGAAGGATTCCTCAATTGGCCCATCAACGTCTGTGTCAGCGACCCTTTACGACAGGCACAACTCTCAGGAAATAAGAAAGAATTAGTCAAGTCCTTATTCACTGAAGAACAATGGAGACGATTGGGAATGATGAACTAAATTATTTTACGAATACAATACCATGCACCATTTGTGGCAATCCCTTCCCGTTGAACTTCAAGATGAAATTGTGTCTTATACTGATTTACAGACTGCCTTTACTGTACAAAACGAACGCGAAAGTCGCAAATTCGCTCGAGAAGATCCATGTAAAGCGTGGCTCAATGCTGTCCTTGAACGTAATTTAGCATTGATCGACTGGCTGATTATTCATTTCGCCGAAGGCTACAATCCACGTGTACTCGAGAAAGCGTGTCATGTCGACAATGATATTGCCAAATATATAATTACATGGTTAATTGCAACTAATCAGCACGAAACATGTATACCCGATACGGTTTTGATGTGGGTATGTATGATTGGAAATGACGTCATGGTAAACTTCTTATTGGACAAATTGGATGATGATCATTTTGACCTCGAGTACGCCAAATTATGTGCGGTCGGTTCTGTTACTTATCCCTTGATAGTAAATGAAATTGAACGACAAAGAGCTATTCGTACTTCGATCAGATTTTGTCAAGAATGTTTTATTGAACAGTCGGGGAAACTTAAATTGTGTTCAGTTCACAATTTTAACAGGCGTTCGTGAAACCTCACGGAAGGAGAGTGTACCTTGTCCCAAATTGGCTTCAACACTGATAACAGATTTAGTACCCTTATCACCTTCGAGGTGAATGATAGTCATTTCCAAACGGGAAATTGCTCCAGTCAAAAGCAATTGCGCAATGTTGATATCGTCCTTATCTGCCCTAGCCTTGATGCCACCACGTCCACCTCGACCTCTTCCCCTTTTGGTTGATGATGATCGTCGCCTTCGTGCTGGTGCAACAACTGATGGCCCGGCCGTTGGTGTAAGCATTCGCTCCCCACCCCCATTCTGATTCTGACCCAGATTTAGGTAGGGGTGACTCCCATTCAGGAGCTCCTCACTTCGACGAATGCGATTCTCAATATCATTCATTTCACGATCCCGTTCACGACTCCGTTCCCGGTACGCATCGTAGTCGAAACGGTCAAAAATTTCGACTGGATCAGTTTGAGTTCCAATTGTATCAGTCACAACGGGCCTGCGACGTTGTAATTCGGGTTGAGCTTGTCCACCTGCATTTGCAGATCCCCCTGGCGGTCCACCTGGACTTGTAAATCCCCCTGGCGGAATAAGCAAGCGAGGTGGACGAGGTCTTGTTCCCCGTTTTTTAGGTTGACTTTCAGCTTGTTTCTGTTGATTTGCAGCAGCACTGTTTAGCAGATAAGCTGTAAGGAATTTTACCATATCCGAGTTGGTTGCAACGGAGACGTTAGTCTTTGCACCGAGTAGATCGGAACCGAAAACTTCCCATGGTTCGAGTTTGACCATTGATCGTCCATCAAGGTTTGCTCTCATGGATTGGAGTGCGAAATTATCACCAGTTGGACTGCTGATTGTATAGAGTGGCATGATCTATGTTTAATATTGTAACTTAGAAAATTTTCAAATGACCTTGACTAAATAAGTTCCATCTGCTCCCACGCCGGTTTTGTATATATAAATATTGCCTTCACTATTCCATTCAAGTTCGACTGTTTCACCTGATTCTGCACGGCTACTTGATATTCTATTTCCACGGGTATTTATCTGAGAGTCATTCGTAGCTGATTTTGCAATTGAGTAGACTGCACTCGGTCCACCTTGCATAGTTGGACTAATTGTTACCAGGAAAGCACCGAAAAATTTTGTTGTCAAATATGTTTTCAGATCGGCATTCAAAATTACAGAGTACGTGGTGACAAGGGTATCAACATATCTCTTTGACACGGCATCTTGTGATTCGATCGGTTTGCCTAGGTTTGTAATACGGTTGTTTGACATGTCGATCGTGCAATTTTTCAAACTTCCGCCAAAAATTGATGCAGTCGTTCGAAATAGAGGAAACATTCTTTGAATTTATTGGGTGTAAAATATATTTGATCAGTTGCCTGGCAAATACAAAAATCAAATAATAACGCATTTGACAAACTCTTCGTTGTAATCGGCTGCATCTAAAATAATTGGTTTCCCGCGTTCGTCCTGATCATAATTGAGATACTTGATACTCAATTTTGCTTCACATTCGCCGAGAAGTCCAGAAGTTGGATTTTGTAACAATGAGACTAACTTTCTTTCTCTGACATGCTTTCGTGTTTTCCTTGTAGTTCCAGCGACTTTGAATGCATCCGGGTTGTATCGAAGGAATACCACGGGTAACTGGTTACCTGCGAGGCTAAGAGACTCCATGATATTGGCCATTCTTTTCAGATCACATTTGATGCTGTACTCGCCGAATCGATGTTGTTTTTCATCGACCTCCAGAAAAACAATGGTATTACCAAGCAGAATAAGAAAATCGATCCGCGCGTACTTGCCATCCATGTCACCGACGCATTTGAAGTCGACGTAATGCTCACGCGTGTATTCAATACCAGCTTTGTCCAGGCACTTGGCTATTCTTGTTTCATGCTTTTTCTGGCGAAGCATTCCTGCAGTCGTGTGCAATGCTTGGTAGTGCCTGGTCAGATCTCCTAGTTGCGCCACCGCGTGATCACAATTTGGGTAATCACAAACATACGGCCGTTCTCCCGTGTGTGTACGTCTATGCGCCTTGAGTGACGAAGATACAATTGCAGTGAAACTACAACCTTCGAAGTCGCACGAATATGGCCGATCGCCGGTATGTGTTGTGTGATTTGAGAGCACTTGATGTCGAAGCAGTGTAATTGCAGTTTTGAAAGGTGCACCTATATGGCCGTTCTCCAGTATGTGTGCGTTTGTGATCTTCTAAACATATTTTTCGTGCTGATGCGTAATTACAGCTCGGGAAGTCGCAAATATATGGCTTTTCCCCTGTATGAATACGTTGATGTTCGACCAGACACCACTGTCTGTTGGTCACGAAATCACAATCCTGAAAATTACATTTGTATGGTCTTTCTCCAGTGTGGATACGTTTGTGAACCACTAGACTTCCTGAATCCACAGCAGTGAAAGTACAATTCGGATAGTCACAGGAGTACGGCTTCAACCCAGTGTGCCTTCGTTTGTGTGTTTTTAAGGCTGAAGATTGTGTTGATGCATATGTACAATTTGGGTAATCACACAAATATGGTTTTTCTCCTGAATGAATGCGTGTGTGCGTCACAAGATGCGAACGGTCGCGACTACAATAATTACAACCTTTGAATTCACATTTGTATGGTTTTTCGCCTGTATGAATGCGTTCATGTCTCTGGAGCGTGTCGCGTCTGGCAGCAATATAATTACAACCATCGAAGTTGCATGGATAGCAGTGCTTTCGAGGGCGTAAGGCCAGGGTGTTATTTTTGTCCGCCGAAACTAGATTTGATGTAGAGTACAAAGACATTTTCGCACTATGTGGTTAGCTAAACTTTTTGAGTATATTAATTGTGTTACTATATTTTTTTAAAGTGGTGTGCAACAGGGTCGATTAACGAATTATATTTACCACAACGAATGGGTCGCGGACTTGTGTGCAAACCACTTACGTGCCATGCTCATGAAAACCTTATCATGACGCCCTGATTTGCGAGAATATCCACAGAACAAAAATTGGGCAAGATGTATCAATTCATGCTCGAAAATATCCGTAAAGCACTCGAACGCGGAAACGCATTGTTTTTTGAATGCACATTTTGTACCATGTCCTAAATTGGCAAGAGCTTTGCGATTGAAAATTAAACCAATGTCGCTGGGTTCACGCGATCGTTGTTGGAAGCATAAAAAGGCGGCCGATTCATGTTCTTCTTTCAACTCGCTGTCGTTGAAATGTGCTCTATTGTTCATCTTCCATCCAAGTTTCAACAATTGGCGTTTGAGTGCCCCATTGAACAGTAAGTCGTCATACTTGTCGACTAATATGTCTATGACGTCATCGGTCAAGTTCTCGAGATTTGCGCCGACAATCGGCAACATCTGGCTCTTCAAAAAATAACGCCGGCGTTCGAATTCTTCTGCTGAAAAAATTACAAGTTTGGTCAAAGTATCCTTACATCTTTTTTGGGGCGTGGCTGGCATGTTTTACATTTATTGCAATAAAAAAGCTCATCGTCGTACACGCAAGCCACGTTTTATGGAATGGTTATTTTGACCCACTTTCCACATAAAAGACGTCTGTCTCCTGGATATGAAGAATCGAAAATAACTGGATCCGTCATAATTTTTGTATCAGTGTAGTATGTTTTGTTCGAAATTTTAAACGAATATAATTGCGACCCACTATTCCATACCGTGAACGTCGAGGTGAACTTTGATCCGTCCGCAGTCGAAGTAAACTCAATAGTCTGTGGATCTTGAATAATGTACGTGTAATATTTGGTAGTTCTAATACTTGTTACTGTGTCTAAATGACTGATACGTACATTTCCATCAGCTGTGAACGCGGCGAAGTCTGCAAACGAATTGATAAGAACTGGATAATATTGACTAGTACTTGTTAATAATTTCCCTAGTGACTCAATGGTACTGGTTACTTGTGTTTCGGTAGGGCTGGACATAATTAGTTTACTTCTAATCAATATATTTTTTTATATATCAGGAAAACGATTTTGTATCTTACTTCAAGGGTATACCGGAGGAAATTCGTTCAAAAGTTCTTATCGATTCACGAAATTGGCATGTCTGTAATTACTTAGACCATGAGTATGCTGCCAAGAAACTCTACGACATCACTACTCATCGCGCTGGAGAAGAAGCTCGTATAGGTCACAAGAAATGTCTCGAGTATATTTTTGAATTTATTCCGTGGAAGGTGTGGTACCGGGAAGATGTGGTGGCAATGGCGGAACTTGGAGGGCACGATGACCTTGTACTTTGGCTACACAATAATCCAAAAATACCCAAACCAACGACTATGACTGGCTACAAGAGACTTCTAGAGTATGGTAACATCAGTAATATCCATAGGTATATACTTTGGCGTACAAAGACAACTTCCTCCGAATGGGATTCACTTTTGCACCTTGCTGCCACATATGGTCGTTTGGATGTTTGTCTGTTCATCAACCGATTTAGTAAGACTCCGTTTGCAAGTCACTTGACAAAACCGTTCACTTATTTGCGGCCTTATCTTGATAAAGAACTGTGGTTCAAATTCTTGCCTCACCAGAATCGTACTTCAAATCCGTACTGGAGTATCGTTTCAACCAATGCTGCCAAAGATGATAACGTCGAATTACTGGTTTGGATGCGCCGTAAAAGATTACCACTTCAGAATATCGATAGAATCATTGAACTCTCTATTCGTCATCAAAGTAAGTCCGTACTATTATGGTTGAACAACAATGAACGTTGGAGTGCCAACTTCCTTCAGTATAGTTACGAATGCGAACTTCAATTCTTCAAAGATTACGTTTGGTTACATATTGATCTTGACAAGTCCACCAAGGTTTACAGGCCATTTTTTCAACATCTTTTTGACTTCATCAAGTACGGAAAGAGCGACGTAGTGAAATTTTTTATGGATGTGAACGAAGAACGGGTTCGAAGGGAATTGAAGAAGTATTTTTACGTCAACCTCATCAATATTCGTTGGATGTTAACAGACCCTGAAGGAGAATTGTATGATTTTGCCGACGCATGTATCTCTGCTACCAGACAAGGAACACTGTTAGGGTTTTGGTCGGTTTTGAAACCTCACATTCCTCACTGTCTCCATAGTCACTTATATCTCATCTGCCTACGTCATAGCCGCGATTTGAATCATTATCAATTTTTTCAGAATGCACTTGATCTTCATGGTGATTACGATATACAAGAACGCACGGTAGTTTCGCAATTTGGTTTCTTGGAATGTCTCAAAAACGAAGATATTACTGTTAGTCGACTATACTCACATCAAGCCCCGCAATGGGACGATCATTTCCGCGATGACATCATTTGTGCATTGGAATGCTCTCTACTCCAAAACAAAACATATGCAGTGGCGGAAATATTGTATCGATGGCCCTTGGCTTTTGACGACTCCTTCTGGAATCTCTATTTCACTAGAACTATGGTGAACTCGACCATGATCAGTATCATTCACGCTGCTGTAGGTGATCGTTATCCTGTACGCTCTTCTTATATGATGCATTCAAGAGTATTCAAATACCTTACCCCTCACTTGTACGAACTTGTATGCTGTTTAGCCGTGGACACAATCGATTTGAATGTTGCTCTGATCCTTGCCGAAGCAGCAGCGGGTAACCACGAGAATTATATTATTCTCGAGCACGTTTTGTCAAAATTTTAAATAATATCTTAATACATTGTAAATATGCCTAGAACACCTGAGCGATACACATTACTCGATGATCTGGATGACTATGAGAGTGATGTTCCATTGTATGATGACGATGATAACCACAGTATCAATGATTCCAATATGACGGCCTTTCCTAGGAAAGGTGCTAAAAGACGAAGTTTCAAAAAATATTTACTCGAAGCGATCGTATTAGCACTTGGTATTTATTTTGTGTTACACTATGCTCATAAGATTCAAGTTCCGGTCTTATCAGCTACACCAACGTACGTTAATCAAACATTGATTTTGATTGCAATTTTCTTTGCATTCCGTTACTTTACATAAGAGTAATCAAAGCCGCTGTGATTTGTACAATGAGCGGATATGTAAGCAACTGTCTTCCACTGCCAATACCGAGAGTCGGTCGTGAAGTAACATAGTCTTTAAAAATAGACGACATGTAGAAGAAACTGAATAGAGTGTACAATGTATATGGATTCATTTATTTCTAGCCTGTGATAATTTTTCACATCCGTGTAAAGCGTACAGATAGCTGTCACACAGATCATCTTTCTTTTTATGATTATCTAACATGTTGCGTGACGATGGACAAATTCTTGCGGACACTGCTTCAATCGCACTCAGTTTTCGATCACTATATTGTTCGGTTGCATTGAGATACTTCTTTTTCGCAGCGGCGTTGATCAACTGGACATCAACGCTGTACATTGAAAAATACGTCAAAAGTGCGTACGATATACCAACCAGCCGCTTGTGCATTTGTAGTTCCACAAAAGCCTTGCTGATATCGTATTTCGCGCATAAATCAAGTTCGTTCAACTCATCTAGAAGGTTCCGGATGACATCGACAGGTGTTTTACCGCGTATGTCAAGAAGAACCCAACAAACCGGTGTTTGCACTTGGTTCTTGTCCAAAACACATATGCTTAGATTTTTAATTCCAACGTCAATTCCCACAATTAGCGACATTTATAGCTTATTTATTATTTTTTTCTTAAGGGGGTCAATGTAATACTTTGAGACCGATCGAATCGTGTTGGCGTGAAATGCCGGAATTTACCATAGAGATTGCCTTTCGTGGATTCCTCTGAACATTGGTTTTCGAGGTTGTAGCCACCATCGTAGTTGGCTGTGCTGGTACAACCCTTTTTTTCCAATCTGATGTAGTTTTTGCCATCTTCTCGTGTAACATTTCAAGTCCAGGGTATTGCTGACGTGTCAATTTCTTCGTTATAAAATCATTACAATTGATAATTTGGGGAAAGCTTAAACTGGTGTCAATTTTCCATGCACCTTGATTATGTGTTGTACGGAATTCGTCAATTGTACATGGGCCACCATATTCACGAAGGCAGTATCGCGAAGGTGCCGGTGGTATAGGAGTAGTGATTGGTTTTCCAGTCAACTTTTTTTGCAGATGTCCGAGCAAATAACCATCTTGCTTTTCGTGTAACGCAAACGCCATGGAGCAATTGAACGAACAGAAGCAACCCTTGACCTTGTATTTGCCGTCTGCTTTTATGCCGATTGGTAATGGTATGGGCATTGTATTGAAATTATGAGTGCACCACCAGCATCTAACGTTTGTAGATGAGGGCCATGATCGTTCAAGAAAATTAGGTAAAAGCTGATAACATTCGTTCAGTTCATCTCCTATAGTGGTTTCCACAGCGGGTACATGTACGATGTATGTATCACGATGCACTGTTGGAGGAGCAGTCGATTTGTAAGTAGTAAATGCATCGTTCTCATCAAATGAATCAAGCGCCGATATAATTTGGTTATTTGCCCGGAAGTCAGGTATAGATAAAATGAACATTGATCCGTCTGTCATGCTTTTTCTAATTACCTTAAGGTGTGTCTTTATTGGCTAAAATATTTTCTGCGTATATAAAATATCATGCCTACATCTACTTACGCCAACTTGATCGGTACAACGATGACGTTTTATTCGGTGAAAGACCGCAAAAGAGTTAAAGCAACTGTACAGTCAATTTCACGCCATCCATTACGCAATGGAAGATTCTCATACATGGCTAAAGGATTGGACCAAAATAATCGTAGTGTTACAAAGATCATCGCCAATGATCCAAATTAAACAAAAATAAAATTTTATTTTCTATTTCATATAATTAAATGTCTGTCCCTTCACGAAGTACTATTTTTGAAGGAAATTTTGATGTAATTGATAGTCCCTATCCACAGGACGGTGGCCTCGGTGTGTTATCCGTCTCAAATAGTGCGGTAATTAAAGGTAATCTGACCAGTACCAATACAGGAAGTGGTTCACTTCAAGTTGTAGGTGGAGCTGGTATTACCGGCGATGTATATGTAGGTTCCACGTTAAATGCTACTGGAGCTGCAAACTTTGCTTCATCTTTACAGTCAACCTCACTTTCCGTTGTCGGGACAGGTCCAAGTTCCACGGTGAATGTGGCCGTGGACGGAGCAATAGGTGTATCTTCCAGCACTGCTGCTTTCAATGTTACTGGTGCTGCTGATTCTAATTTACAAACTACTGGAAGCGCGAATTTGTCCGTCGCGTCTGCCCTAGGTCAACTCAACCTCAGTGGTGGTAATTCGTCTTTGAAACTGAGTTCGGCCACAGGACTTGTCGCGTCTGGAAGCGGTAATATGAGCATCACGTCAACCGGACCTTCCCTGATCGGTCTCAACAGCGACACAAATTCCAATCTTTTGATCAGACGTTGGGGTACGACTGCAACGGCCAATACTAGTACAATAACGCTCAGTAACGAACGTGGTACTTCAAACAATGCGATTAATCTTGTGTCTTCTATTGGTGGTGTGAATCTATCGGCAAATACGGGATTAACCGCCAACGTTTCCAATGGCGCATGGAATATCTTGGGTAGTGGTGCCGCGAGCAAACTTGCGTTGGCCAGTGTCAACAATGCGGACAATTTGATCGTTGCTCTAACTGGAAGCACTACGGCCCAGCTTCAGTTACAAAGTTCAACGACCACAAATTCGGCCATCAACATTGCCGCCAGTGTGGGAGGTATTTCAAACTCGGCTGTTACAGGGTACCTCGTGGGTGTAACGGCAGGAAACTTTGCAATCTCATCCACAGCCGGTGCGACCAGTTCCGGCTCAAGTATATTTGCCAACACTGTAGCCAATTCCCAGGATTTCAGCGTCGGTCTCAATTGCACCACAGCCAATAGCTCTCGATTGGTATTGAGTGGTGCAGGAACTAGCAGCGACGCAGTTCTCGTATCCGCTGGTAATGCTGGTGTAACATGCTCTGCAGTATCTAGTTTCAATGCCACCGTCAGCTCAGGTCCTTTCAATCTGACCGGTACTGGTGGTTCAGCTGGATCGAGTCTTCTTTACACTGCCCTGGCAGGAGGACGCGACTTTGTGATGCAACTTGCCGGAGCATATGATAACAAATTAAGATTGCTGTCATCTGGTACTGGTCCGTCTGCTCTCGATCTCAATGCAACAGCAGGTGGGGCGTCTTTGGCAGCTACCAAGGGTGTTTCCATTCAATCCAGTGATGTGACCAATGGTATTTCCATCGGAACCACTACGTCAAACGTTCCTGTTTTCATTGGTAATAGTACTTCCTCCACAGTGACTATCGGAAATAACCTCGTAGTTGCAGGAAGTATTAGAGTAGTGGGATCCTCAACGATTATTGAGAGTGATTCTTTGGCGGTGAGTGACAACTGCGTGATCTGTAATTCTGGACCTTCTGGATCGTCTGACGCTGGGTTATTGATGGCACGTTATCAATCTGTTGCAAGTTCATCAAGTGGCGACGTAGTGAATGATACTCCAGATGCATCCGGTACTGTTGTAGCTGGTACGGCAACTACAGTGACACTGGCTTCGAATGCAAGCCCTGTCATGAACTTCTACCAGGGATACTGGATCAAAATTGGTACACAAGTCCGCAAAATAAAGGGATACGATTCGGGTACAAAGATCGCGACGATTTATGGTACGGCGGACACAACACAAGGCGGAAAGGATTGGGTTACAGTGCCTGGAACAAGCGATACATACTATTTGTACGGCCACTCCTATGCCACTGTGTTCTACAGTGAAAGCGATGATACGATGCAGATCGCTTACACCAGTACGGATCCCGGACGATCACGTATAACCGTCAGTGGAAGACCAACCACGCAAGTCGGTGGACTTGTTGTTGATCGAACAATTGCCGCAGATACAATCAATCGCAATGCTACGACCGGAGTCGTCGTTGAAGGTATAACTCATTCCAACGGCGCATTGAGCAACGTGACGACAATCAATGGAAGCTCTTTGAACAAGACTGTAACTGTATCTTTGACCGATGTGGTGGGTGCTACAAATGGCGTTGATTTGCCTATCAGTGCACCTGGACCATACATGGTTATAATCAATGATAATACCGCCGCCGGATTCAATGGTATTTTCATGTTGTCAAAATCATCTGCCGCCGCCGTCGGTGTTGTCAACAGACTTGTAAGTAGCGCAGGTTCAAACTTACAACGATGTGAGATCGTGTGGAATGCCAATACTCTTCCAAGGTTCTATTATTCTGTGAATCCAAAAGACAGTAGTACACGTACATATAGCGTGAAAATAACAACTGTATAAGAGTTTACAAAGGAAAGGTGGTGCATAACGACCGTGTCAATATAATACGACCACCATCGTCCAAAAAATATGAACAATCCTTGAGATCAGCTCGCAAAGCAGCCACCCATCTTTTTACAGCAACATCATTGAAATGTTCAGTTTCCATCTCGTAATCTGCGACATTTGATCGCCGCCATGTCAGCGTCATTGACGGCAAATTGTTGTTAATCCAATAAGACCTTGGTTTGTCCAAAATGAGGTCGTCAATGTTTTCACCATGTACGGAGAGGTAGTAGATCACACCCATGTTTAGTTTTTTTTTCACATCACCATCTTTCTTATAATGCCACAACGTTGCGTCTGATTGACTGAAAATAAAAAGTGATCACATATCAATGGACTTTAGTTTGATTCCTATGGATTGTATTGAGATTGAATCACAATCTCCTAGTAAATATTCGATTAAATTGATGGGACAAGATGGGCCACTAACGTTCAAAATGAGTAACGTTCATCTTCCTTATGGAATCACTAGGAATAAAAAGGGGAAGGCAGTTGTACCTATAAGGTTTGAAGATGAAAAGAAGTATCACAAAAACAAACAATTTTTTGAAAGACTAGATCAACACATTGCCAAAAGATTCGAGAGTTCCAAGTATTTGACGATGTTGTCATTAGATGTAATTCACCCTCTTGTATCCACAAACTCAAAGGGACAAAGTAATATGATTCTCAAAGATAAATACGACGAACGTGTCACTGCCATGGATTTGCCATATAATTGCACGGCTGATGTAACATTACAAGTACCATTTATATGGTATCTCAAAGCAAGTCAAACCAAAGATATGAAACAGGATATCACAGGTGCATTTTTTGTCATCAAAGAGATCAATAATTTTTTTTCTAAAGGGTCTAATAATCTATTCTAATGGGTGACCGCAATCCTAGACTCAATGCCATTGCAGACAGACTTCAAAATGTTTCACAATCTCAGAAAATTGCGACAGGTATGACGGGTCTTATGTTAGTTGTAACGTGTATTGTTTTAGGAGTAACACTCGCACGCCACAAAATGGCAAGTGGTGTCACCGCCATGACTGTACTGACTTCTTTAGTTTTGTTGGTACCATACTATAGATTGGCCACATACGAATTGGCAACTACCAAAACAACCAAATTGTTCTATATGGCCTCTCTTGCATTCGTTGCATGGTTGATTATTTTCGCCATCGTCGCTGGTAAAGCAACCCCAATCAGTGAGTCATTCGAAAATGTACCAATGATGCCACATCATCATCATCACATTCCTCCCGCACCAGTCGAAATGCAAAGTGCTGGAGCGCCATTACAAATACCTATGGCGAGATCATTAGAAGCTTTTGATGAAGACGAGTAACTTTTTTTTTTCTATAGCCATGAATAATATACTAAAAATGGACACTACCACCTTGGGATTAATAGCTGTTGTTGTAGTTATCGTTTGTTATTATTATTATAATAATCGCAAAGAAGGGTTTGACCCCTTTGCCCCACATCCCATTGACTCTACGATCAAAATGCCCCCACAAGTCACTTTTGCGGATAGGGTTGAAGAAATCAAGGATGACGAGTATGTAGAAAACCGACGGAAACAAAACAATTTTCCATCCGTACCCAAATTGGTAGACGAAAGTGAAGATCCAATGCTAATCACTGGATATCACGTTGGCCTCGATTCCCGGGGAACCAGCTTGAAAAATGGCAGTTTGAGTCTTCGTCGAGACCCCTATATTCCTAAGGCAAGCTTTGATTGGGGAAACAGCAGCATTGAGCCCGATCTTTTACGCAAGCCCATTTAAATAAATTTCTATTTACCTCTGAAATCATTCCATAACTCTTCCTTCAAAATTGACTTTTTTATTCTTGGTAGCGCCTTCTTTGTCACCATAAACCGATTCCCTTTGTCACAACCGACCGAAAACCGTGCAGATGTGTTAGGGTTCATCAAAATAAGATAGGATGGAAACGCATTTTTCACCAAGTATCCTCCTGAGACAATTTTACCGTCCGGCTTGATGTACCGTACCCATGTATTTCCATCTTCCGGTAGATTATTCAAAATTTCGTCATTGATCATTACGTACTTGTCGGCTTCGAATTGACGAGGTTTACGTTCAAATCGTACTTCCTCCACGTCGCACTCGATCTGTTTCACTTCAGATCCTCCACTTGTATCAATACGCTTTATATCAGATGACATTTGTTTATTTACGTGTCGTTTAAAATAGTTTTTGAAATACAGCCGGGTCAATACAACTAGTGAATACAGCTTCGTAAAATTTACGCATAATTACATGTTTCAGAGCGCCGTCCATTTCTGATTTTACATTGAAATCTGGACTTTTGTTGACCTCCATAATCACTACTTGACCATTTGCACCGATATGCAAATCCACGCCGAAAAGTTGATAACTACATCGAGTGATTGGTTTCAAAATTGACCTATACGGATCCATTAAAAGTGTGAGTGCTTTTCTTATATTTGTTTGAATAGCATGTCTCAACGTTGAAGAGAGTGTTCCCAGCAAATCACTCACCAATGTTGGGCGTTCATTGTATACGTCACGATTTTCGGTGTACCCAGTCGTAATCCAATCGCCCTTTGTATATGGTTTTTGCGAGTAGTAAACAAGTCCATCTTTACTATAAAAGTACATGTTAGCGTGATCATTGACGATGCATCCAATGTAGATACGGAAGTTAACTTTATGATTCTTGAACAATAATGGTTTCTCGACAAAACGCTGTATAACCACTGTATCGCTTTCAATGTGTTTGCGCGGATCACCGTGAACAAGTTTTACACCAGTTTGACCCTGCGTGTCTTTCTTCAAAACCCATTTGTCGCTGTCTTTTGATGGTGGTAATACGTGGAAATTGGTGTATGTTTCTGGTAAATAAAATTGTAGAATGTCTGATTGATAGGCGTTTTGGAGAATTTGTGCCATAAACTTCTTCGATGCGAGATAGTCCATGCCGACAAAGCCATTACAAAACCATTCAAAAGGGAGTCGTATCGAACGGAGATGTGTTTCCCCATCGTTGATGTTAACTGGCAAATAAATTCCACTCTTTTCACCGAACGAATATTTTTGTTTGATTTCGAAATATTTGAGTGCTTCCGCCTCTACATCAAAAGGTTTACGGCCATCACGTGTAACGTAGCAAGAAACCATACTTGAAAATCGCAGTGAAATTTCTACTTTGCATTCAAACGTTCGTGTATTGTATTCCCCATGGCAATTTCTTTCTCTTCTTGTGTTCGACCATCTTCTGCACCAAGGATATCAATTAGCTTCAAAGCTAAATCAGCGTCGTCGGAGGTAACGGCTACGTTGAACAAAGCAGGTTTTTCACGCGCAAATTCACCATATTTCATGTTGAAATGTATACGGGTCCATGAAGGATGACGGCGTTTATCTGCAATAATTGATTCGATGGTGGATCTGATATTTTTTAGTTCTGTTTTCGGCAAAGGTGATGGAAGTTCCATTTTTATGTGTCATAAACAGGATTCTTTATGATGCGTTTGAAAAATAAAAAACTAAATCTAGATAGGAGGTCAAGATATGGCGATCACATTTAATACTACAATCTTCTCCATTGGCATTTCGATTGCGTTGGTTTTCACGGTTATATATTTGATAATACAACTTCGGAAACGTGATAGCCGAATAGCGAAACTACAGGAAGAATTGGTATCATATAGACAAAAGGACGCATTGATGCCCGACCTCATTTCCAACACCAGTTCAGAGTCAATCTGTGAAGATGATGAAGAAGACGATCATGAATTATATGTGCCCTTGGAAGCTGCTCCTGTTATGCAAGAAGAGCCAGAAAACGCCGACATTGTTCCTGAGCCGACGGCAGAGACTTGAATCCACAGAACGAAAGAAACCCCGTGGCTGCGACCAAAATACTTCCAATAGATGTACCATCATCATCTAAAATTTTGATATTGATATTCTTGTAGATTGCCGGATCATAACTAACTAAATACTGATGATATCCATTACGAAGTTTCTTGACTAGTGTGTCTTTGTGAATGTACTTGTGTGTGTGATAATTTGCGTTGAGAGATACAACACGGTAATTCCATTTGAGGTTCCCATTTGTCTTCAATGGATTACAATCGAGGATCATCGATCGTTTCTCTGATGGGGGTGGAGAACTTCTTGCTTCAAGGACAAAGCGAACAACTTCGGTAGTGTTCGGCCGATAATTTGGTTCAATTAGGCGTCCATCGTTCCGTAAGATACATTTGGAACCTTTGTACATCAGAATATGATCGGAAATAATTTTGCCGACGATTCGGTTATGGTGATATAAATTTTGCTGACTGTCTATGAAATGATCCTTCAACAACGTGTGTGCTTCAACAACCACTTCCCTCGATTCTTTGGCGATTTCTTCACAGAGTTTGATAAACTTGTCCATGGTATTGTTGATATCCGCTAGACTTTTGCAACCAGTTATTTGCAACCGCCCTGTTCGAAATACCTTAATATTGAGTATTCCCTTGCAAAGTGAATCTAATTGAAACGTGACGTAGTTGTAGAATGTTCGTGTCTGGTTGCGTTTGATAGATCCATTAGAATAACCATAATTGAGATGACTTTGTTTTAATCCGAGTGACCTTAAAACACTTTCTTTACAACTATGTAGCAATAAAGTTTCTATGCTGCTTTCAAAAAGTTCTAAAATGATTGTCGATGTGACCACTGATAACTGCGGCGATTCGGAAGACGTTGAAAACTCGGTCATTGAGGACCCTGTCGAACGTGCTGTGATACACTATGATAAAATTTGGGTTGTTTGGTCAGATTTAAAGGAATATTTGTATTATCTCGGCGTGAAGCATTTGTTGTTCAACGCATGTACATACAATGTCTTTGCGCGCTGGGTAGATGAAATGAGCACACCCTCGTATAATGATGACGTAAAATTACCAACACACTATTCAGAAATTTTATACGAAGCTTTGCGAAGGAAAATGTCATTTTATTCGTTTGATTACACGTTAAACAAAGAGCATTTTTTAAATTTGCTATATTTGACATCGGCAGATCCATACACGGACAAATGACGTCATCCAAAAATGGGGTCGAGCGAATTTAGATAACCAATCTTGGCGTTCTTTGTTGAAAATTGGGACAAGTCGAGTTTGAGTATACGCGAAATCGTGGCTAAAATAGGAGGATAGTATCGTACAATCAAACCAAGACCATATCCGTCTTCGATGATTGTAGAATCAATATCCAACAAAATGTTTGCAAACTCGTACGAATCCACAGTCTGTTTCGATAGACAGTGAAAGAAACACTCCCGGAACGCGAGTCGATGCTTTTTGATGTCTGGAAGGGAGAAGACATATTTGTCGAGCCAACGTACAACTAGATGTTTGCACTGACCATGTGATATGCGGTTGAGTGTGATCGGTATGATATCAACATTGTGGAAGAAATTGTGGTATAAGTATGAGAAATGTTGATCCATATGATACGGTTGGAAACGCCAGAAGAGTGAGTTGACTATTTTTGTTCGTTCGCGGATTGTCAGTTGATTCCATAAGGTAACCCTAACATTGTGAAGCATTGAATCAGATGTCTCGGCTGCAGTGCTAGTGATATCCCATATCTGAGTGGATGAGAGTGAAAACATGTAGTGGTCACATATCCAATTGTAGACTAGGACATTGTCGTTGAAGGCACAGTGATGAAGACATTCATAAAACAAGGATGTATCGGAGATGGGTGGTAATTTTGCCTCGAGATAGTCAACTATGTAGTCCAGTCGTAGAAATCCAATGTATCGATAAATTGGGAATGGTATATGAGTCGACTTGTTGCAGATGAGTTGAATGCATGATGTAGCGGTATGGAGTGCGAGTGCATGACAAAGCTCGTCGTCTGATAGAAAATATACGTTGTTGTCTATACACCATTGTAAATTTTTGTCTTCGTCTCTTTCGATATACAGAAGATTTGTATATTTCCAAGTGATCTCAGGATCCAGTGTATGTTCTAGCATATGAATGTCGTGTGGCTTGACTGTGTTAATTTGACAGGTCAAAAGGACGTTATCAGGGTTCACGTAGGGCTGAAGGGTTGTAAATGATTTGAAATAAATATCAACAATTTTCAAAAGATATTGTGCTAAATGGTTTCGACTATAATTTAAAGAGGTATGGGTGTTTTGTCATATCTGTTTTTTAATCGGGCCAACCTCGAATTATCGATTTTTTTGGGCACCTTGATGTCATCGTCGAAGCTTGGTTGTTGTTGCCGTGCGTTTATTCCCGTGTAGCCAGCATCATCCCCACCGTCACCGTCGCTTTGTAGAACACGTCGCTCAGGTCTTTTTTGGGATGGTGGTGGTTGTGTGAAAAATCGAAAAACATCAGCACCTCTTATTAGGTTGTCCGAATCACCGTTTATCAAAGTAGGAACGCCGTCGATATGTAATTGGTCGATTATATTTTGCAAATCTGTGTCATAGTGCCGTTGTTTAACGTCCACAATTTCCACATCTTCCAATGGTACAGTGTTCAAAAGTTTACGGCAATATTGACAATTTTCGCTGATGAATAGTACTTTAGACATCGTTATTCCATTGTTCGTTAAAATATTTGTGGCCGTTTAGACGTGATTTATTTTCCACTGTATTATGAAATGGCAAGGCGATTCTTGAACCCCATATATATTACAGATGCAACCGATCGGTCCATTGTGAGTGCCGGTGGTATCGCATCTCTTGCGTCTTTTCTCAATCTAACGTCTAAGACTGGATCATTACGGTTTAAGTCAACAGATAACCCTTCTAATATTCTTTCTTTCACTGCGGATACCAGTAATTCACAATTCCTTATCTCAACTACGAATGCACAAAGTCTTGCACTCGGAACAAATGCTGCAGCGTTACGCATAACCTCTGATGGTACAGTTGATGTACTAATGAACCGGATCGCGAATATCGGTTCCCCGCTATATGCAAATGATGTACCATCAAAACTTTTCATGGAATCAGTGCGTAATATTAGACATCCTGTTTCTGCCGACAATTCCCTTGTATTTGCATCGTTGAATGATTCGAAACAAACGGGAAATTTCGTTATAACAAACAACGCCGTGGATGTGTCTAATGGATCATTCAGTGCTGGCAGGTTTGCATATGATGCTGCTTCAGGGTTTTTTACAGTTGCTTCGGGAACGTTTGATGTTTTAATTACGCTGAGTATCACCGCGAGCACAACTGACGCATTATCCTATGTCGTTCAAGACTCTGCTGGAAACACATTAACAACTTCACCTACGTATTCAAATCAATACCATTACTATGCCAAAACACGTATTACCAATACTGCTGCATCTGGAAAGGCGTTCAGTATAATCTTCACCTCTGGGACTGCTGTGGTAAGCGGTACAATAACGATTTACAGCGCCACAACTCTACCTTCTATCACATACGATAATACGTATAAGTTGAACTTTAGCACCCCTATAAGTATTCGCAACATATCGCCCAATCGCGCGTTGATTACAGACTCGACTGGTCTGCTCAGTCAAAGCGCTGTAACATCAACTGAGCTAGGTTATATTTCAGGTGTTACATCTGCTGTACAAACCCAAGTCGACGGCAAACTTTCATTGAGTGGTGGTACTATGACGGGTGCGTTAGCCTTGACAAATACTGTATTGCGATCGAATTTACCTGTTTTGACTATCGGAAATACTTCAGGTGGATCCAATAACACATGTGGTATATCAATGAGTCCATGGTCTGGCCGAATTGGCGGACCTTCGACATATATTCTGGCTATTGATGATGCGAATGCCAGTGCACATTTGCTTTTTTATACCGCAAGCCCCGGCACCGCTAATAGCGCTGTCGAACGAATGCGGTTGACATCGTTAGGAAACGTAGGAATTGGAACCACGACGGTCAATACTAGACTTTCGATCACCACTGCTACACCAGAATTCAAAATATCTCTTTATGACGGTACCTCGAACAAAAGCGGGTTTGGATACAACGCCACCGGGTTGTATTATCAAGTGGACTCGGCCACTCTATGGCACACATTCTATGTCAATGGTACAACAAACAGAGCCCTGCAAATTGGAGGAGCGGCAGATCCTTATATCAATTTGTCACCAACGACAACAGTTTATGAAGCACGTTTAAATATTCAGGAACGTGCTGGGTTGATCGCGACGTATTATACGTCAAACACAAGACTAGGTGGGTTATATTCCATTGCTGGTAATCACTTGACGTACAATTCTCTCAATGATACGATAATTACGACAGGCTTCGGCCCTGCTGTAGAACGAATGAGAATCGTCGGTTCCACAGGTCGAGTGGGAATAGGATCTAGTAACCCTACTACACTGTTGACTGTTTCAGGCGCCACATCGACATTCTTGACCGTTCAAAATACTACAGGTGGCTCAAGTTGTGGATTGTATTTGAATACATTGTCTGGACGAACGGGTGGAGTTCCTACCGCCATTACCGCTGTGGACGATGGAAATAACTCAGCACATCTCACATTCTCAACAGCCGCAACGGGAGTAGCCACAAATACTATTGTTGAGAGAATGCGAATTGACTCTAGCGGCAACGTCGGAATTGGAACAACGAGTGCTACGACTCGTTTATCGATTACTCCATCAATATCCGAATACAAAATATCGTTATATGACGGGACCACGAACAAAGCCGGCTTTGGTTACAATTCAACAATCGGAACCCAGTACACTGTGGATACAGCAACATTGTCACATGTCTTTTACAGTGCAGGAACAACAAATAAGCTCATGCAGGTGGGTGGTGATGCCAATGGACCGATTCTGATGGGACCCTTAACTTCATGGGATTCGTCTCGATTATGTTTGATGATCGGGACGAACAATTACCCTGCCGGGTTTATTAGTTTCTATACTCCGGGAGCACAGGATAACAAAATTGGATCCATTTTCTTTGATACCACAACCTTGCGTTATCAATCGCGATATGGCTTTTCATTTGTTTATGCGCCGCCAAGCACGGCAGATACAGCAGCGCCAACGATGACTATCGGTACTGGTGTTTGTATCGGAGGAGGTTATTATCCGAATACGTTGTTACAACTCGAAGGTACTGCATCGACAGGAACATCGTCAGCATTGATCACTCTTATCGGCAAGAGCAGTTCTGATGTGGGATTATCAATGCTCTCAACTGATGGAACTCGTTCAAGTCAAACGCCCTGTGCGCAAGTATTGACCATCTCCGACGGAAACGGATCGGGTCATCTTATCTTTTCGACCGCTCCCACTGGTTCTGCAACGACCGTGGTTGAGCGAATGCGTGTGACGAACAGCGGTTACGTAGGGATAGGTGCGATCACTCCGGCCAGTCTGCTACACCTTCACGATAGCGTTGCCTCTTCACCTATGCTATCAATTTCTAATTCTGCTAATAATATTGTAGGAATTCAACTAACTCCTTCTTCTGGACGAACAGGTGGATATCCCGTCAAACTACTCGCTATTTCCGATGGTAGTTCATCTGCACATTTCACGGTATCCACAGCAGTAACTGGTGCAGGTGCTGTGGAGAGGGTGCGAGTACAAAATAACGGCTGGGTAGGAATCGGTACGACATCACCCACTTCCCAATTAACGATAAGTACTTCGGGTACAACAACAGCATTGGTCTCTGGGCCAACAGCCTCGTGGACTGGTGACGATGCGATCAATCGATTCAGTGGTGTATATAATAGCAACACTGTCGCGTCGTTCTATCACAGTAGTAATGCTGCGGCACAGACGTATTTGCGTTTTATGAGTGGTAATAACCCCATCGGAGGTGTTTCATCGACAACTGCAGGACAAATTCAGTACAATACTACTTCCGATGCTAGACTCAAAGAGAATATCGTGGACTTGACCTCAGATAATGTTGCATGCATCGACGATGTGAACGTGCGTGTATTCAACTTCAAAGCGGATGAATCAAAAACGCCTGTAGTAGGGTTCATTGCTCAGGAAATCGTAGACATCATCCCACAATGTGTTACAGTTCCATCGGATCCGGAAACTGGTGTATATATGATGAACGAAATGAGATTAATACCGTACCTGGTCAAAGCTGTACAAGATCTACGCAGAGATAACCAAGATCTGCGAGCACGTTTGGCCGCATTGGAATAGAAGGAGTGACCCATTGATTCAGTGTCGTCTTGACGCGCTATTTGACAATTTATCGATGATGTTTGAAGTTATGGCTACAATCCATATTTTATAGAAAAATATCAATTTGTTTTATTTGTTTCCAATAAAGTTCAATTGAAAAATACTCTATTTGACTCAAAACACATCTCCCGACCAGTGAAAAATGACGTCTGGAAAAGGTATCCTTGTTTTTTTTACACTTCCCATCTTGTATGCATTCGATGTTGACACACAATTTTTATGATACTTGCAGATTGCCTTATCCGTCACGAGGAAACGAACACAGGAGTTGAATGGACCGTATCTGATCGTTTGGCAATACTGTACAACGTGCTACTACCAGTCGCACACACACTTTGCCAGCTTCGAACGGATATGGAAGAAGCTACTTTAGATAATACTCTTGTCAACAGCAAAATTTGGAAGGTAACAACAACTCTCGTGGATATTTTAGATGCAATTGCCGTGTACTGTGATTCCCGTGCTTCTTACGATGATTTGGTAGAGACCCCTATTGGTTTCGTCAATTATCCATTTCCACAACCATCTATTCAAAGCTTTATGCCCATGCTACGAAGCCGAATTTTGAAACGAACATATGGTGGTCAGAACTTATTTCAAGTAGCGAATGGACTTAAGCACGACTGCCCTTATTTAGGCAATGTCACATGCAACGTTTCCAAAAATGAAGTTAGAGATGTTTGGAAGGATTCAGTTGGGTTTGTTCATCACGTGCTTACACCGACTTACAATGATATGGTTGAAATAATTGAACAACTCAACATGCAATTGGACGATAAAATTGACATGGATTTGGCAACCCTGTAATAGCTGTTGATACCCAATGCGTTAGAAGGTAAATAAAAAATAAAGTACAATGCAATAAATGAAAGATAAATTGATACAACTGGCCAATCTATTACTTGATCCAACATTGGTCACAAGTTATAATACATTTATGAGACTTGCTGACAATGAAGATACCATATTATTACATGATGCACGCTATCAAACTCCACAATGGTTTGTGATTGAAACAAACAACAAGATATTTATCATGGATCGTCAAATACTGATGACAAATTCCGAATATTTTGACTCGATGTTCAAGTTTCAAGACATAAGTTCACTCCATATAGATTTACCCGCAAATGGTAATTTTGAACTGGTTGCTCAATTCATGTTACGCCAATTGAATATGCACAACGTACAGGAACGTGATATAATACCATTGCTTCTTACTGCGGATTACCTACAAATGCCCTATCTATTAGAGTGTTGTCTCCGGAGTGTTCTGTCAAAACCAAGTAAGTATTACGAATATTTGCTGAACAACCTATCATCCCCCTTGCCCCATCATTGGTTCGAAACCATACTTGAAAAAATACCATATGTACAAATGAAACTTGAGTGGATCGACGCAGTCGTGTATCGATCTATACACCCATGGTCGGCTGAGAATGATGAATATCTCGACGAAGTACTTCAGCGATACATACTGCCATTAGAAAACACTCTAGATGTAAAAGGACTACAATCAATCATGCAGCTGGAAATCGCTGACAAGTTACCGTTGAGTTTTGCACGCAACGTAAAAATACCAGAGCCTATTATTTATCCTTTCACTTTTGGTCGGTTTCCAAAGGTGGACCCTCAACCTGAAGATGATGACTGCGAATACTCGAGCGACCCAGAGTGATCATGTGTTCGAGAACAGCAGGCTCATTTTTTCCATATGGTTGCTGATCACTATCGCCCCAATCATCCGTATCTATGATTATTTTGTTTGGTGAGCTCGGTTCATCTGGTTGACCTTGTATCCATAGCATCAACATCAAATGTTGTACAAATTCCTGAAAATTGGCGAATGGGTGATTACGTTCCCACGGCCTTGTGCGGATCATGATCGACAACGTTTTGTCTTCAGGAAATAATGATTCCAATGAACTGTGTCCGACTATTGCACCATCTACATGGTGATGTCCATTATCGTCTTTAGGAGGAACAAAGTATAGAGGAACAGCAATACTACGCCTAATCGCTTCAATGACCGACATATTGGGGTGTGTTTTATACGAATATATCTCACCTTTCATCAAATTTAAGTTTGTTGATTGAATATATAATTCCTTTCCAAAATGGTCATGATGTTTTTCAAATGTGATGTTACTTTCCAATCCGCGCGATTCGAGTATTTGTTGTAGATACGTGATCAGTCCTGTTCCTGTTTCAATACCAAATTGTACGAACAAAAGCAAGATATTGGGTACCGGATTGGGCGGATCGTGAAAAAATTCATATATATCCTTGCTTGGCACATGGATAGACAGAAGCAAAGCCAAAATGGATCCAACCGACACGCCTGCGTACGACTTGATTTTGAGCGGATCAATTTGTCGGTTCTTTACTAACTCATCAAATGCACCTAAAATTGCGATTCCTCGGACGCCACCGGCACCTAAAATAATGTGTTCAATACTCATTTATATGTGTACTTGAAGAGTTTTTTATGGTTGTAAAAAGGAGGGCTAAAAAATCGCACTCGTGAATTATTCAGCATTCTTTGATTGACAAGGGTGCGACTTTGTTTAGTTGCCACTACCGAGAGCAATCAGGTCTTCATATAACGCAATTTTGTCCAATACTCGATTGTATGCATCCAGTTCTCTAGTCATCGACAATGCCCATGCTGACCATTGACTTTGCATGGCTTCTAAATCACGCAAGATCGTTACAATCAAACTTAATATAGGGTCATTTGCATACATCTGAGACATGGCCGTCGTTATTGATCGCATATCACCAGTTCCCGGAGTGTTGACCATGACGTCTAATGACATTGTAAACCATCCTTCGACTAAATTTACATCAAAATCATATGAAAGGAAACGACTAGAATGATAATTGTATGCCCATACGCTGTCGTCGGGATCTTCAAACTGGCGCAGACTAGCAAACCAACGACACATGCGTGCATGACTCATACCTGGTGGCAAGGGGTAATCAGTATATCTTTCATACAATTGTTGCCACACATACGAATTAGGATTTTTACATATGGCTAATGACATGTGTGCATCGCAATAATTAACTATGTCATGAGGAAATGCGCTACTCAATAAAATATGTTCTTGTACTTCAATAGGGAATCGGCTCAAGTGAATGTGTCCGTTATGATCATTTTCGGGGACGCGATAAGTATCTCTGGCTTTGACATTCATTTAAATTATTTATACATATTTTTTGTCGAACAACCGTAATTGATGTTTGATTCAATTGAACAGAAGAAACGCCACGCTTAATTTTTTTGGCGCTTCTGGAACCTTCTATTCGCGAGTGGCGCATAATTGTGTGTTCTTTTCGTTTTTAATTAATTAAAATAAACGTGAATGTCCATGTAAAATTCATCTTAAAAAGACCTGTTTGTAATAAACAACTTCAAAATGCCCAGTCATCCTATCGATAACATCGGTGTCTACCACAAAAATGACCCATCCCACCTTCTTTGGACCTTTCGCTCAATTCGAGCATTCACCGACCACCACGACGACCTCACCATTCAAAAATGCGAGAAAGTCTACAAAACCCAGCGCTCATTCAACATTCCTCATCTCAATAACTCCACTGAATACACTTATGTCATCTGTCCAATCGACGAAGAAACGTACGAATGTTTCGGACGACGTCAAAGTCTTATGAACGAATTCAACCACGCCGTGCGTACAGGAGAACCTCTACCCGAAATCGATCCGAATCAACGTGAATGCCTCAAATGTTCGGCTGTACATCCTTTGACTGACGAGTTTTGGAGAAAGAGTAAGGGGAAGTACAAATCGGAATGCAAGAAGTGTTCTCAATCATATCATCGCAACCACGCCAATGAACGGAATGCACGTATCAAAGTAACGACCAAGAACGAGTTAGGTGACTTCTTCTGTGAAAAATGTTTTGAAACACACGATGCTTTACTACGTCATGGAATCAATCAAAATACCTGCAATTTCGCTCAGCGTCTCAAGGACAAAAATATCGACGTGTCCGAAGTTCCACGCAAAACAGCACTTGGTGTTTACAAACACGATGATCCAGATACGATTCATTATGTATACGCTAGTCGAACTGAATTTCTCAACGATCACAAAGGCGACGAACACATTGGTGGACATCGTTTCCAAGACATGTGGGCTCTCAACAAGTACTATAATATTCCACACGCTGATGGTCTAGGCTCTACGTACAAACTTAAACCTATTTCGGACGAAGAATTTCTCTCATGGGGTCGTAATGATGAATTACATGAATTGGTCAAAGTTGCTGTAAGAAACGGTACAGATATTCCGACGATCGAGGTATCAACTACTAGAACGTGTAAAGAATGTGGAGAAACGAAGGCGCTCAAGGACACAGAGTTTGAAAGGATGGACCGTAATTTTCGATCAACTTGTAAAAAATGCCGTTCTGGTCAGAAAATGGAAGGATTTGAACGTAAGCGCAAGGAGCGTGAAGAAGAGGGTATATTCTTTTGTAAACCATGTGATCAAGAACATCCGTACGAAGAACGTTGTCTTTATGGTGATATTTGTAGGAAGGCTCATTCAGCAAACACGAAAAGACGAGTTGATGAAACCAAAATTACACGAGAAGAAGCTATCGAACAGGGTATAGTTGGAAACGGATGTAACGACTGTGGTTGTGAGTTTGATATCAAAAAATTCTCATGGTGTCAAACTAGATGGAAGAACCAGTGCTACAAGTGTCATACTGCCAAAGGATATTCGGAACGATGGCGGGAACGTCAAAGAGAACTGGATGAAGAAGCTTGGAAAGAGTACTGTAGAGAAAGGAGCCAATCGTTCAGAGACGCAAATCCAGAAAAAATGAAGGAGTACTATGCGAAATACGCCAAAGATCCAATGAGAAGGTTAAAGGCGATCAGAGAACAAGCGGAGAAAAGGCGTATCTATTTTGAAAACAAGGACTTCGATCAAATGCTCAAACTCATCGGACAAGATTGTGAATACTGTGGTCGCGGGAGTCAGGACTATCTCAATGGACTAGATAGACTGAATAATGATAGTATAATTGGTTACTGTATAAACAATGTTGTTCCATGTTGTGCCATGTGTAATATGGCAAAGCGGACACAGACCCCCAGTGAATTTGTAGCAAGAATGGCCAAAGTAGTCAAAAATATTGATTTAACCAGTTTTTACAACGACGAAGAATTATATACAGTACCCAATTGGAAACTTTTTGATGTTCGGCAAAAAGATAGAGAGTACTTTACCGCTAGAAAAGAGGGCCAAAGCGATAAACCAAATCATGAAGGCCAATGCTACTTATGTCATTACATTGGAGAAGTTGGATGGGATCGTGTTGACAACAATTTGTCTTATCAAATCGAAGGGAACACTCAATCTTGTTGTACTACATGCAACTTCTCGAAACGAGACATCGATCTTCGTACGTTTGTCGACATGGCCACCAAAATCACTGCAAGGTACAAAGGCCAATGGAGTCTTTACAGAGAGCATACATTTCAATCTCACGAAGAAACTAGTTCGGATGACGAAGATAGTGCAGCACCGTCTAACAAAGCAAGAATTATTACACGTCCGCGGTTTTACGGCTGGAAAGTCTATGAAGTGAGTGGTGATGAAGCAAGAGTGCTTGTTGCTAAATATCCAACAACACACGAGTTACAAAGGTTGACTGGCAAGTCAGCAAATGTCTTGACCAAGTCTACCGACGTATCCAAAACAATGCGTTTCGGATCGTTTGATATCGTTAGGCTGGACAAAGAAGAATATCTCGCGGATAACGAAGTCCCTGTAAATAGCCCGATCTACCAAAGTTCACTAGACGATGCAATTATAAACCCGAGAAAGAAAATTCGAAAACGTGATAATGAAGGTCAAATCATCGTACGAGAACCATCGCAAAACTCGATAGTAGCCGTTTTTGACAACATCACCGATATGGCATCAGAGCTCAACGTTCGTTATAACGCGATCTGTAAACAAGTACGGAAAGGAGAATTGAAGGGATATTGGCTCGTGGAACGAGGACCCAGTAATACTCGTGTTTCTAATGATCAATTTATCTCCAATTACCTGAAACATAAACAATCTCGCGGCAATCAGTATTCAAACTCGTCAGATTTGTAATTTAAAGAAGCGGTTGTCAAGTTCTAGTTCGATTCCATTTTGAAAGTCATATTTGTGATGTTTTATAATATACCCCATTTGGTCTCCATCAACGACTCCGTTCATGTCCATGGCGTAATCCTCGAAGTTGTTATACGCTTTAAACTCCATAACTTTTGTCGCTACACCGTGTGATCTCCTATGTACATCTCTCAGCAGTTCTGCCATTGTTCCAACATTCCACCACAAGGTTTCCTGCAAGCGATTGAAATTACATTCACCAGAATTCAGTTCTTCTAGCAAAGCAGAATTGGGTTGTATTTGCCAAACCCCACACTGATCTGCGATGAATTGACACCATTGTGGAACTCTATCACGTATAAACCTAGATAACCCAAAAGCAATGTCAGCATTACTTGGCGGAGAAAATGGTTCATATCCGACGGATGCTTTCGGATGCGTGTGTATATCAGCAACATATTTACGTTTAAAATTCCCCGTATCTACTGTAAGATGGTCACCGACAATAGTTTCCATAAATCGTACATCGAACCGATCACCAGTTTCATCAAATGATATCCCATGTGCACGTTCAAATGGACAAGTTATCACCTCCGTATGAAGTTGTTTAAGAAGAGCTTCATTCATATGCGCACGCATTTTTCAATTTGAATATATATATTGTAGTTTGTTTAAAGCGGTTACATGAGGAATGTTGAAATAAATAAATGAACTTATCGCTTGTAGTATTTTCGTGTGGAAAAGTGGAGGGTAAAAATTGAGGAAAAGGACACTCCGGCCTGCCCGTTCTTATATCTCAACACGTTGTAATTTTTACAGAAGACAAGGAGATTATAGGGTTGATTTCCAGTGTTTGTTTCGATTGCAAGCGCAGCGGAGTCAATTCTGGAGAAATTGAGCGTGCCCGAGGGTTGCGCGTCCTCGGGGTTATTTGCAAAGGAGTAGCAGTAAATACCTGCAGCAGGGGACCGGGAATGACACTCATATGGTACTTGATTGTTGAAATACATTGCATCCTGTGCGGCAAAACGATCATTACCGTTCAACATCAGGGTAGCAGATCTCAATGGCTGATCACCGTTGTAGGCCTTGGATGAGTCGTTGCCGGACATGGTGAAGTCAGCCCAGCGGTTAGCCCCGTTGTCAACGTTGGCGTTTAACTGGATCATGAAGAAGAGTTCGGAAACGGGGTGATTGAATGCCAATCTACTCTTCAATTTGGGCCCGGTGTATGCCTCAGGACTGTTGAACTGCGTTTGTTCAAATACAACATCAACGACGTCAGCCACGATTGCATCACGCTCTTCATCTTCTAAAAAGATATACTCACACCACACATTGACGGCACCGAGAATGGGCGCAATTGGTAGGGTCTTGGAGGTGGGGACTGGAGTGGGTCCTGAAACGTCGTAGATCGTGTACAAATCCTCTGCTCTCTTGAACTGAATGTCGAACTGACAAGGATTGTACTGTAATGCTACAAGTGGAAGGGCTTGCTTGTAGAATCTGTTGAAGAAGAATTGCAAAGGAACGCGTACCTTGTACTCAGGAATGATAGGTTTTGGTGTAGTAAGGAGATCAACATTACCGATCATGATATCTGCGTTCTTCTCTTTACCAGGCTTTGTGTATAACTCATGCATGATGATCAGCCAGGTTGAATAGTGCTTATCAACCTTGGCACCACCGATCAAAAATTCAACGGACTCAAGAAGCGAAAGACCTACATATTTACACCATGCGATGTTCATGTTATCAGGTGCAACCAATTGAGGAAGAACCATCTCAACGTAACATTTAGATGCAAGATCACCCGATCTCACAATGGGTACGGTAATTTTTCTACCGAATGCGGGATTGCCGTTGGCGGAAAGCGCAACAACTTCTTTTTGGAACATGCTGTATCTTTTGAAGGCGCTTTTGAAAAATGTGACATTAGGATCCTTTGTCAAATATACGTCTTGATTACCGTATGCTACAAGACCTAAAAGTGCTCCGGACATGATATTTTATGATATTAAATGGTAATCATATTTATATTTCAGTTTCAAACGCGTTAAGGCTAATTCTATTTCCGGTCCTATATATCATCTGCGCTGCGCCTCCCCCAACCCTTGGACCCTTGATACAGCATTTGCCAAGATGGAAACTCTCCTACAAAAGAAATGTCGTGAAATATTGGCACTGGATCAAAAATCACAAATTGAAGAAAAAAATAGGGTTATACAATATTTTAAGGAACGTTCTGATATTACTGATGAGGGATGTTGGTTGTGGAAACAGCGTACATATAGTGATGGCTACGTCCGCGTCAGTTGGAGAGGAAATAAATTTCGTGGCCATCGAGTCAGTTTTGCAGTAACAAATAATTTTAATATTCCAGTCACACACGAAAACGGAGAAGAACTTGTATTACGTCACAAATGTCGAAACAAGCATTGTGTCGCCCCGGATCATGTGGAAATCGGAACTACTTTAGAAAATGCCCAGGATAGACGTCGCGATGGGACCCAAGTTATTGGAGAAGACCATGTTCGTGCCACCATTACTGAACAAATCGCTAAAAAAATCATCTCTTCACGACACCCAATCTCACATCCAAAGTACCGTACTCAGAAACAAAGAGCAGAAGATTTGGGTGTCTCTTTCAGTATTGTTAAACATATCGATGCCGGAGACGCATGGGCCCATTTACCCCGTCAAACAATGCCAAACCAACGCCGAAAGAGCGAGAGGAAAGAATTTGAATGGACTGAAGAACAAATGAAAAAAGTTTATGACCGAGTGATGGAACGAGTAACTGTGTCACATGACGATGAATACAATGGAACCAAATGCCTGCTTTGGACAGGACCCAAATCGCGTCAAGGTTATGGAACTCTCAAAGTCGCTCAGCGTCCTTTCTTCTGTCACATAGCTGTCTGTCAGTACAAGACAAACCGTCGCCGCGAAGCAAATGAAGTTACACGTCATCTTTGTTCCGTCAAACATTGTTGCAATCCAGACCACCTCATCTTTGGAACACCCGTCGAGAACGCTGCTGATCATCTGGATAGAGGTATTTGCAAAGGGTTTAAAGTTACTCGCGAAATTGCTGAAAAAATTAGAGAAGAATACTCCAATGGTGTCAGTCAGGAGTTTCTTGCTACAATGTATGGAATCTCGATCTGTACAGTGCGTGATATTGTGATTGGACGTACCTGGAAACCACGCAACTCTACAAACTAGTTGACAATTGACTAAAGTAATTTATCTGTAAATAGTCTATTCAAATAAATATGTAGTTAATCAAACCTATTCCCACTAAAAAAATTTGATACAAAAGCCCCATCGCATATGCAATGTCTCGTTCAAACACCCATAGCGTCGAGTAGTCCATATATTACATCGCCAACCATTCCAGGTTTCTGTAGAGCATTGACCCATCGGGACGGAATGTTTCTCAATCCATACTTTGCTCCTGCTAATGCTCCGAAAATACAACACACTGTATCGACATCACCACCCATCGCCGCAAGCAACATTATACCCTGTTCGTAGGAAGTTGTGACGTGCACTGCCCACAGCGCTGCTTCGAGCGAATGTATGACATACCCACTTGTTTTGATCTGATCTCTCGACTTGGATTTATATTCGCCTGCAACCAGGGCGCGAACAGCTATAGAGGTAAATTGTCCCGCCTCCAATTTGATTTCCTTCCCTTGTAACATCAAGGCTAGTACTTGTCCAAGCAATCTTGCTGCATCCAAACATTCGAGAGAAGCATGTGTTGTCTTCGATGAAAGTGCCGCGTACTCTCCGGCAAGGAGATGATCGTACCAGTACATGACAGCGACCGGTGCTAATCGCATAATGCCACCATTTCCACTCATTTGTGGGTTTGTTGAGCCGTAATATTGTCGCGTCGTTCCACGATCACGGGTGAACAAATTTAAAGCATAATTCGTCGTACAACCAATGTCGTATAGCCATTTATCATCACTACTACTCATATATCCGTTACGTTTCCAATCACAATACTTATTCAGTTGATCAATAGGCTCAAATCCTTGACATTCCTTGAGAGAGGATGCTAAGCAAAGCAGCATTGAAGAATCGTCCGTAAAACTACCGGGTGGCAAACCAAAAACATTAGTCTGCATATCAGCATGGACATCGTATTCATCCCTTTTCTTGAATTCGTATGCACTTCCGAAGGCGTCTCCCACAATGGCTCCGTAGAGACAGCCCAGCATTCGATCGCGTACCATTTTATATTAGACATTACGAGCGTTTTAAGGTGTAACGAAAATTAGATCAATAACGTCTGAATTTCGCAGACTTCATCTTTTTCATTGCAATGCCATCGTAGTCAATCGTTCTACCTTTTTGCCAACAGCATATTCTAATGCTTTGACAGCAACGACTACAAGGACACCGACCACTGCTGAATCAGTCAAGTCATTTCTGTTGTTTGAATCACGTGACATGCGATTGTATAAGAAGAAAATGATAGAAGCCAAAATTGCGACACTGTAAACGTTGATGTATTGATACATTGATTTAATTGAAGATCAGAAAAAAAATCTATCCAATTGTACGAACTGAATTAGTTTTTTGAATACGACGCTTTTCGCTCACGTGATTTAAATGTGTATCCCAGTACGTTTTATCACCGACTTTGAAAGGCGGATGATCTTGTGCTTTATACCAAAAGATCATGTCCTCAATTTCATTGGTAACATTCTGTGTCATTTTGACTACAAGAGCTTCCCTGTTCTTTGTACAGTTTTTGAAAACTACTTTGAACTCATCTAATTTCTTGAATACACCGCAATAGAATTTCCATAGTTTCTCCACGTTTGCGTGTATATTTTCAGCAAATAAGAAAGCGTTGTCAATGTTAGTTCTAAAGGCCGGTTTCAAAGCAATGGAATCCTGTATCAATATAAACAATGTGACATTGTAATGCCTACCGTCAAAAAACAAGCGTTTTACCGCATTACTTTTGAATGTTTCTGGATCACCAAGGACATCATCCAGTATAATGAAAAGTTCGTTCTCTGGCTTCATACCGCCCATTTTCTTGATCAACTTTGCTTGTGCGTCTAATATTGCTTCGATCTTTGCTCCGTCGAAGCTGCGATATATATACGAAAGAGGAATGAATTTCTGATAATATGCATTGACAAACTCTGTACCTGAAACTACGATACCGCGGGGTATATGGCGTCGTAGAAAACAAATGTCCCTCATCAAAAAACTTTTACCACTTCCACGCTTTGCTATGATTACATTCACGCTGCCAGGCCAGCACAATTCCTCGGGCTTTGCTTTCTTCAGATCCAACATCATCTTTTTTAACAGCAGTTGCTAAAATTATATACCTCATTGTAACGCTTGTCGGATAAATGATCCCATGTGTGTATGGGAATTGAGCCAAAACTTCTCAGACTTCGTTTTATAGTCCATACTCATTTCAGAGAGGTACCACACAATGACGATCATCTGTTTCCTATCGCTTTGGAAATGGATGTCTGAAGAACTACACAGCCGGTCAGTGGTGATCCAGTACCCGTTCTTGTCCCGGATACCACAATGACGCGGTTCCACATGGAAATAAGAGTATGGCCGCGAACACTGTGTGATTGCTTGCCACAGTAGATGCTTCCCGATTTGATGATAGCCTACTTTGGAGATATCGTACATCTGATGGTACTTCTTAAACAGATCAACGCAAATACTTAACAAATGCCCGTTCTTTTTACTTGCCAGCATCCAATTCGATGGATAGAGCCATTGTTGTATATTTGCTTTCGTGCATTTGTGACCTGTAGCTCCAAATAGAACGGCGTCGTGGTTTGTTTCATTTAATGATCGCAGAGATTGAAGTACTATTATATCTGCGTCTATCCAAAGGCCACCATATGTGTATAAAAGGTAAATACGAAGCCAGTCAGTGCGAGCTGACCATGGTGTTGTTGAATTACGCCACCATTTAGGCAAATTTTCCTCTCTAACCCAATTTCCGATGTTAGACATATTAAGAATAACGGCATCAGGATTGTACTTAAGAAGTGTTTTTTGACATAAGTTTATTACTGGCCACTTGTGACCGTCCCAAAAGCTGAATATTGTCATCTAATTACGGATTTGGTAGGATATTTTCTGAAGACAAATTGACGTCTGATTCCGTATTTGGTTGATCATTTATGGTGACGCGTTTGACGTCTTGTGCTGGAGGTTCATCATGTTCCTCTACAGTTGCTGAATCAGCTAACTTCTCTTCCGGTTCCTCAATGTCTGTTTGTTCCGCAGTAGTCACTCTTTCCGCAAGTACATCGTCCATATCAATACGACGTACCTCATTCTCCTCATCATCATCGACTGCGGTATTTTGATCACTGTCACTTGCGTCTACCTCAATCCCTTCATCACCGGTCTCTGTATCATGATCTGACTTGGCTTCTTGTGCTTCGACTTCCTCTATATTTTCAGATTCTGGCACGTCTTCCATCTTCGCTTCGAGAGTTTCTAGAGGTTTCGTTTGGCTGAGTTCAGGAAGCACAGGGCCGGGCATGGTGGTGATATGTTCGGGGGGAGGCGGAGGTGGGGCAACGGGTGTGCTTAGAATTGACATATTTTTGCTTAATACATCTCGCATTTTTGCACAAGTACGGAATGATTTTTCGATGGCCTTGTCTACCATCTGATATAAGGTTGGTATCCATTGATCATCGCGAAGTCTAGTGAAAGTTAGACCATTCACCATAATTTCACGTGCTGTGTGGTTGATCACGTGGCGCAAAAACTTGTAAAAATCAGGTACCTTGTACACTAATTCCGAGCTGCTGAGAGAAAGACTTCTGTAATACAAAACATAATAAAATCGCAAATATTCTTCGAATTCGTCCTTATTTACACTATAAAAAATTTTATCCATAGTAGAATTGCCCATATCGGGTATAGTTTCAACGTACTGTAAAAATCGATCGACCCGTCCCTTACTGCGACCGTAACAGTCTTTATAGAGATATCGTACTAAGCTATCATCCAACGTCTTGATGATGGAACGCTCGATTTCAGCAATACTAAAATTGGGAGAAAAATGTTGCGATGTCGTCATGCTTGTAGAAAATGATGAAAAAAAAAGTTGAGCGATTAAACGGAGCTTGGTTAATCATCGGTCAATCAGGACAAGTATATAATAAAAGCGCAATAAGTATGTCTTTTGATCAATCCTTCTGTACTTTGCATATCATATTTAACCCATATTTATTTGTTTGAACCACCATGTCCGAAGACAACATCTCCCACGAAATGGCACAGCTAATGGATCGGATCGTGCAAGATACCGCCGAAGTCAAACGTCAAAAAAGCGAAACCAAATTGCTAAACGACGCCCTAACAGCAAACAAGGAGAAGCTCACAGAAATGATGAAATTAGCCGGAACCAACCAAATCACTCTTCACAACACTGTAATCAAACTTACCAGTAAAAAGAAAGTCAAACCACCTACAGTCAACGAAGTACTAGGAACCTTGGAAGAACAATTGAAAGAGAACGAAACTACTGCTCCCATTTGTGAAGAATTAGTAGACGAAGTAACGAAAAAAATCAATGAAGATCGCGAAGAAACACACGTAGAAGCGCTTACTTTTTCCAAAGCAAAGTAGATTTATTTTACTTCAAATTCTCTTTGATCCATTTTTGACTCGGACAATATCTTATCCAAACCTTTTTATTCCCACGTTTATGAACGCAATACATAAACCCATCTGACCCTCTCATCGCAGTGTATACTGGTAAATTTTTTGGTGATTCTTTCGGAATGCTTCCTTTGCCCATTATATATTTAATACTATGCACATGAAAAATTTCATTCTTCCTGGGGGGTCTCTTCCACCTTTTCTTTTTCTTCTTCTTCTTTTGTTTCAATTTGATTGCGAAGGTCATCTATCCTATCCTTAAGCGAAGCATAGTCCTTCTCCATTAGTTCTAATTCACCTTTCAGCTCATTCAGAGGAATTCTACCGGCTGCAACCGCTTGTTTGCGCCTTTCTGCATTTCTTTCGTATTTTTCTTTGTTTCTTTGTAGTTCCGCAAAAAACTCATTCAACTCATTTTCCTGAAATTTCACATCAATTCCTGCATCACGTGCTTGCCTTGTTGTGAGTGACATTGGTACCCAGTGTCCCATTTTAACAATATAAGTATCAATTGGAGCTGAATTTTCCGTATCGTATTCGTGTAAATACTTTGCTCTTTGGCGACATTGCTCTTCTGTACCAACACCTCGAACTTTGACCCCATTTTTTGATGCACGCTGGGGCATTTCTGGACCAACCATACTGATCAAAACACATTCAAATTCACAATTAGGGTCTTTATCTTCCCAAGACATTGTTGGTATATATATCTATTGCCTAGAAATTTGAAGTGACGTTTTAGACGGATCAGTTGGTATAAATTCGAATCCCAGATCCTCGCAAATTTTGCGCCAAACTTTGTCATACGTGATGATTTTGGCACGACTTTTCAGTAACGGGCAAATATCCGCGAACTCGTGCATTTGTAGTAGTTGAAAACATTTATGTAAAACATAGTCGTATTTCAGCAGTGATTGTCTTGCTGACATAGAAACAGTCTCTTTCATAAGATGCTTGTGTCTCTGGAAGGGTATTTCGATGGCTTTGAACATTTCTTTCAGAGTTTCTTCAGCTTGATTGGTTAATTGAAGTGGTTTAAATTGAGGGTACAACAACTTGATTATATACCAACTATGTTCATACCACTGAGGTAAATTTGCACGTCTTAACATTTTGACTATGAAATCCTTCGTCATCACAACATGGTCCGGTACATTCTCCTTTTGAATCTCGACTCGTATTTTATCCAATACCTCTTCCGGAACATTTGTGCGTTCTTTGCCTTGCAGTTGCGCTAGTTTATCACTGAAATGACTCAAGGGATCGTAACTATATTTGGCACGGAAATCCATTTCTGTGACTTGTTTGTATGTGAAATGGTTTATGTTCATCTCCGAGAAGGTCACTGCTAACCCGCATTCTTCGCACGTCAAGGCGTCTTCGGGAGGAAGTGGTACCAACGACCCACCACATTCTTGACACTCCTCGTAGGATACCGATTCTAATTGGAATAATGGTACGTCTTGGCCGAGTTCCTTGAAATATTTGGTAATGATCGCCTTTTTACTTTCGCTATCGTACACATCTGTTTCATAATATTGACTGACTAACAAAGCTACTTTCAACAGGTATTCATCACGTGTACCATACATTTCCCTCATTCTTTCATATTGTTTCTTTGATACTTCATCTGACTTTTGTATCAATTCATCCATCTTATCAAAGTATGATAAGTACTTTTTGTGCGTGTGATCAACGTCGTATTTGATGGGATATCGCACACCATCAATGACAAAGGATTCAAACTGTTCATCTTCCTTTTTTTTCAACCTTTTCTTGCTTGCTCTTTCAATGTGCCGGTTCATAAGAAATAAACTCTTTATATGTACAAGGGAAAATATGGATCACCAAACGCACCTTTTAGCTATCAAACTTATGGAGTTTTTTAAGAAGGAAGAACATATCAAACAAATCAAGGATATAGTGGAGCAAAAAAGCGAGGTAACACTGACACTCTGTGATTGGTTCGTAACATCCTATGCACGCTATCGTTGTGTAGAATTTGAACATCCCGAATCAAAAGCCACGATCAATGTGTGGCAAGCGTATTGTGCACAGTTGAAAGAGCATACCAAGCGATATTCAGATCCTTTCAACCGAAACGAAAAATTTGAATTCGAGTACAATGACAAAAATGAGAAAATTGTGACTTCCGTAAGGCAACTGTGTTTCTTCAGATGGGCGATAACCAGCGGCGTTCTACAATATATAGTTAAAAATGTAACTTTTCTAAGACAACAACATCGGTTAAGCAAATCCAAAGCATTATCACCCGACTCGGAATCTGGTTACAAGGTGTTATCGATACAACGAGGTAAATTTGAGATTAGTTTCGATTAGAGTGTCGCTTAACGGTCATATGAGCCGCGGGTAACATGGGTCGTGCTTGTTTTTCATTTTTACTCGCCTTTTTCAAATTTTCAAATGTACCACCGCTATACAGGTTTGAACCGAGAAAAGTTGAGGGACGGTTACGTACTTCACGTGATTTAGATGAATGAGTTCCGATACGTGAAACTGTTTGAGATACCGGAGTACCACAGTGTTTGGAAGTATCTTGTGCCTTGTGATCTCTACGTGTTTTCTTTAAAGGTAAACGCCGTGGGTTATCAATGGTTCCCGCTGTAATACCTTGTGTTTTAATTCCAGTACGTGTTTGATGAGTGTCATCTTTTTTCGTATCGCGGAGTTGAGTTTTGATCAACGTGGATGGTTTTGCCAGATGTTGAATTTTGCCCATAATAGATTGTACAAGTGATTCTTTACGTGTAGTGGGAATTGACTGCTTTTGAACAAGTTTGTGACCTGTGAATCTTTGTCGCCCTTGTGTTTTACCATACCTCGCCTTCATACCTTTGTCTTTCTCTGCAATCTTCACTACTTCACCAAGAGCCTGTCGTTGTCGTTGATCATGTGCAGTCCATGACGTTGTGTAATTATCAAGTTCTTCCGGTTGGGTTGGTGGGTTTTCGTATATTCCGCTGTAATCAGTCATTGCGTGATAATGTGATTGAGGGCGGGAACGGTTTGACATATCGTTGTAGATCATTTCACGTTCAGTTCTTGTTGTTTGTCCTCCGTTTGAACTCTGGACGTGTTTGTTCCCTGTTGATTTTCCTTCAACATGGTATAGAAGTTTTCGTGCAAGTTCGGATGTATCGACTGTATTGCGTAGAACGCCACCTCCGACTTTTGGTGAGACCTTTGTTGTCAAATGCGATAGGTCCTGATTTATTCTAGGTGCCTTGAATAATGGCGTGGCAATTTCAGGACGTTTAATTTCGACGACGTGACCATTGACAAATCTACCATACTCTTCAGCGGTTTTCGCGCTATTCCCATAGAGTTGTTCTGAGCATTTTGGTTTAATTCGGAATGCTTCTTCGGGAAGTGGTGTGTCAATAAAGGACTCGTTTTGGGTTGCCACACGATTGTTTAGCGTGGATCGCATACGATCACGTTCCCTTTTGCCGAATTCGACTGGTGCTAGACATTGATCGGAGACGGACGTACCCCAACTGAACGCATCAGGTCGAGTTTCGTAAAATGACATTTTGCGTTTGCGAGGGATGTTTGACTTAGGTGCACATGTGATCATAAGTCCTTCGTCAGGTTCTTGTATAGGTTGAATCTCTTCTTCTTTGTGCGTATTCTCCTGTTCTTCGTGTTGGACACTTTCGACTGTCTGTGTTTTTTGATCCATGATTTTTCCACCGAAGTAAAGTGCACCTGCAATCAATGCCAGATCCATTTTTCTTATATAAATCAAAATATATTAGGGCGAAACATTGCGTTTGACAACCTCAAAAAGTAAAGTATGTTGATACTTATCATTTATCGCATCTGCCTCGTTGGGAAGGGGTAATTTCTGGCCCTCTGGATTGGTCAGAGTAATGGTAAGTGAATTAAATTTCTCATAACTGAAATCCTTGTGTTGAAGGACAATGCCACGTGTGAAATCCGGTTTGGCGTTGATCCATCCAGAACCTATAGCACGATCGATCTGAATAAACGCAAATGCACGATCTAGCGCCGAATTGGTGCCTTTGAAGGTCCGGCCACCAAGTTCATTTATGTATAACAATATATAAGGTTGAGATGTTATACAAGGAATGTCCGGTATGATTGCACTGTGTAAGCTGATAGATGCAATGTTTCTTGGGTCGAACCCAATATTCAACAAATCTACCTTGTAATTATTAGAAGACGGGAAAATTTGATTGTCACGGTCACCACTATTGATTGCGATGAACTCTTTGTGTGTATGGTCCATTTCTGGTACTACTACTTTGTGATATTTTGTTTGGTGGTTTCAACGGGATATGTATGTTAGTTGTATCGAAAACTGGTATAGATTCCTTGATCTCCAAGGTAAAACTGAAGTCCATATCATTGAACTCGTAAAAAGTGTTTGACGGCGTTCGTACCTCGAATTTGAATGAATTGAGATGCCTCAAAAGGTTGTCTCCAAATATTTTGCCTGGAGGCACATGTGTATTGAATACCGTTGATCCTGGTCCCTCGGTCAAAAGTATTTTCGAGAAAACATTCTTTGTTGGACCTGAATTGATCAAGCTTTCAAGCTGTGGTGAACATAAGAAACAATAGTTTTCCCCATCGAGCTTGATAGGCCTGAAAATGTTGTCTCGGTCAATAGTATTGCTATGCTGATATGCCCAACCATGTAACGCACTGGATATGTGTACGTTTTCTCCACCCCCTGAGAGTCCTGTTGTATTGTTGTACATACCTGGAATTTTGAACCTCAACGTATTTTTGTCTTCTACCTTGTCAATGTATAGGTCTTTGCCGTTGATCGTATTTGCCATACAATTACCTACACCTTCGCAACGATACAACTGGAACTTATTTGATACGGCCAGTATACCACTTGTCGCTTCCGCTGAGAAACTACTGATCGATGGTGCAAAAATAGAAAACATTGTATCGCTCAGAATTTCGTGGATGATGTATTTACCGTCCAAATTTGGTGAAGAATTCGTATGAATCATGGTCACGCTATCACCTGCGTTGTAAGCATGTGGTGACATAGTTGTGACGATAAAATATGCATCATTTGAATGAATGATAGATGATATTGCATTGAAGCCATGATCTGGAAAAGATAACAGATAACTGTCGGTTCCTACGGTGGTCCCTGCCAATTTACTTGTTTTGGAAGAGATCGTGATTGTCGTGAGCGTCGTCGACAACACAGTTTTCAATCCCTCCGTTTGCAAGTAGATCGAATCCCCTGCTTTGATGATATGTGGTACCATAAATAACAATTCAACCTCATTCTCGTTAAGCTGCTCACAGCTACTGACTGTGTACGCAATCGTCGATATTGGATTTGGAAGATTAACAGGTTCGGAACTATTTTCCTGTGGAAACCCAAGGATGTAATGTAATGAATTAGGTATGTCACCCCAAAGCAATTTAAACTTTGCAGCTACAGCTACAAGTATGTTTTTACCTCCTCCGGCGCCAGACTCCACAGGTTCTTGACCGATTGCCACTGTATATGTATTTGAATCGACGACTGTGATTGGGAGAGGATTTATAAATACGTCTTGAAAAAGACCAAATATCGGGGGACAATTGAGTATTGTTACTTGATTACCTGTTTTGAACCCATGATTCTCGTGTGTTACAGTGACTACATTACTCCCCTCCTCGAACATCAAGGGATCTATCTGTAATGGAAACGTTTTCTGAGAAACGAAATTAACGATGTTGGTGTCGAGATCGATGGTGATTCCCCATAAATGATTGTCGCCCGCACCATGTTTACGTTTGATTGAATTACACTGCATCGTGAGCTCATTGTTCAATGTGAGAGCGTTGTACATACCGGGTCTGATCTGCGCTACATATGGTGAGAATGGCGGGGTCATATCATAATCCTCCAAGTTACACCACGGAAGAATATTATTTTGCACATTCTTGGGACTGGATTTTATAATGTTATCCGAAATGGGAAATTCGAGAGATAACAACTCGACACTGTAGACGTTCTCAAATGTTGTACCGATGTCCAATTCAAACTGGTTTGCTTTCGGGTATAGTTGTTTATTTCTATCCCGTGAATCAATCGTCACGATAGTTGATCGCAATTGAGTAGCAGGAATCTGATCTGGCTGTTCTTGTCTCAGTGGACGTCCACTTACTCTATTGGTAATAGTTTGTCTGAGGTCAGGAGGATATACTGTATTGCAAATAAGACGATCCATATAACATTACCCTGATAAATTTTTGATTGCGTGATCGCGTTTCAATGTATCATCAAAACATCTGATGGATATACAATGGACCTTTGGAACGAATTGATTGTAACAGGTCAGCAAAAGTCACTTGCATCCTTAGTACAGTTCGTTGAGTTCCACAAGTTGACCAGGGCCTTATCACCAACTGGTGAATGTGTACTCAGTATTGCATTGAGTAACTTTTGGTCATATGCCACTTTTGATGAATTGATCGGGCTCGGATGTATGGTAGACGAGTGGTATGATCGTGAAGGGGGAAGCCTATTACACCGCGCCATAGAACTCAAGATACCTTCGTCGATTTTCAGATTGATCGCTCAAACGATGGACCATTCAACATTGTATCGATTTGATTACCAATCATTGACCGCACTACACAGGTGTTGTATCAACGTGGGACGTATATACCAAAAATATACGCTAATCCTCGTTGAACAAGGTATTTCTTTACATACAACAACCAACAAAGATCGTTTCAATGCGCTTCACCTCTGTATAGCAGCAAATAATCAAGATCTAATTACCGTTTTGACGCAAAACGGAACATTGATAAACAAGACCGATATTTTTCAACGGACACCGCTTTTTTATGCAAATGATTATCAGACACTCAAGTACATTGTTAGATCGCATAGAGATCAAATCAATTTCTGGCAGGTGGACATCAATGGTACGACAATGCTCAATTTTCTTTGCTCAAGGTACTCCGTTAATGATTATAATTTATATCGTGTGGTGAAGTTATTTTACAAACACGACGTACTAGAAGATTCGCTATGTACCTCTCCACTCAAAAACATACGCAGAGTTCGAGCTTTGGTTTTCTGGGCACAACTTCGGAAATACGTGAGAACGCATAAATTCTTTACAGAAAAGAATCCATTTTATTTGAAAACGATAGCTCATAAATTGGGTGTCTCGCGCATCAACAAATTGACTCACAAATCGTTGTATTACATCATCTGTAGTATAGTTTTGCAGCCAGACGTGTTACAGCAACGGTATGTGAACGAACTGAGCCTAACAGCAGATAAACTTCATGAAATCCCATCCGAATTCATATTCGGCGTCTATGAAAACGATAAAAATTATTTTTTTGATTTGCGGAATGTGATCCAAATGAGTCCAAAAAACCATTATACTCAAAGTTATTACGATTCACTCACTTTGGAACAACTGCGACACAGAAGATATGTTTTAAATACCATAGGTGTCGATCAGACCCCGAACTTGGACAACGTAGATTTGTTATCTTGGCGACTTGAAGGTGTACTTGACAAAAATTATATCGTGAATGCGGATATTCACCGGATTCAGTGGTTTTTTGAAGCAACGCGCATGTCCAAGAACATGAATTATATTGAGACATCACAATCCGTGTGTGGTTTAATTGAACTTTTCCTCGAAAACAGTACAAGTCGCGAACTCATACGAAACTTAAGGACCTTGATTCATGTTAGGCAAAAATACGAGCACAATATTTTGGAGTTACAACAAAGACTCGAATTAGCGACAAAATCTGCAATGGAACAGGTCGGACACACAGAATTTATGGCACTTTGTACACTTTATCATGAAGACGAGAATATTCGACAAATTATACCTCATGCGCATATGTTATTATTACACTCCGATGTCGCTTCAAGTCATTTAAAAAAAATACACCTCATCGATGCCCTGCTGATCCTAAGCAGGTCGGGGTTGGTCGAAGCCGGTCGAATTATTCGGTCGCGCGTTCTATTTGTATCACATGACATCATCTGCACGCAGAGGATCGGTACACAGATATATAAATAGAAGTGATATTTCATTTGGATCGTTATTGTGCGAGTAATTTTGCGTATTTATTTATTTATTGGCGTAAGCTGCGGTGGAATTCTGGATCTTAAAAAGAATTCTAAAGGGTGTGTATCGTGGTAATTTTGACATAGGCAACATTTTCATCGACTTTTGACGTACAAAAATTTGTTATATCCGTCGAAACTGACATTTTTTTATTATTTATACATAATAAGATGGCTGCAAACGCGGAGCCTCTAGAATACCTTCAACAAACTATCGACAACTTACATACTCTATTGCTACCTCATCGTATTGTTACACTCACGAATGCCACACATGTTTCACAAGAAGGTGATGATGACCCTTGTTACTACGAAATCCGAGACGATGATACCCGCGAAGAGTTACATCAACAGATCAAATTGTACTGGCAAGCTTATACAGATGCACACTCCGAAATGGTCCTGACCAACGCTGTCAAACCCTTGATCTACATCGGGAAACTCTATAAAACATTTGACTACTTCAGCAATGCCTTCCTTTCCTTGGTGCAAATGGTGGAAATTTTCAAAGACAGTGAAGACGAAGATACTATCAGTTATATTCCTTGGTGGCACGATGTTTACAAATGCCTTGCGAACCGATCAAAATGCCGAATACCCGTTGCTCAGCTACCCATCTTCTATCAATACCACGTGGACGCTTTCAACAAAATCCGCCAGCCCAACGACAACGAGGAGTTTACTTTTCATCCGCAATGGGTCAATTTTGGAATTGCTGGGATAAACGAAAAATTATCCAAAGAGCGCACTTGTATACGTCCCTTCATCGATTTAGATTTCAAGGATGAAGAGTTTCGTCAGTTCACAACCCACACAAACGGAACGAAGACCATATCTGATTTCCACGACATTGTACTCAAATGTGCGAGTGATTGGCTTAAGGAACATTCTGGACATGATGTCGATTACTACAGATCTTACTCTACCACCAACGATCGTAATTTACATGTGACATTTCACGCATGTATGTCTGTTACCGAAGTGGCCAAATTTTACAAGGATCTCGTCGTCCTGGTTCAACAACAACTACCATCAGTTCCATTACAGTGCCTGAACAAAATTATCGATAAACAACCCATGTCAAACGGCAATCTACGTCCTATCGCGGCGCTCAAAAGAAATCAATCTCGTACTGAACCCAAGCCTACTGTTTATTTACCAGCGGACATAGAAGGAAGAGAGTTAACTGTCAAAGACATGCAAAATTCGTCAATCTGGTGTCCGTGTCAAATCGAATTCGAGTACCAAATTCCCACTATTAGTTTCACGACGAAGAAGATCAGCAGTACGGGGGACTTTACAACGTGCGAAGAAAGCCAAGAACAAGTGGACATTGTCAAAATGGAGATGAATCGGCTATGGACAGAATTCAAACAGAGTTTTCCTAACTACAATCATCCTGATCTCAATTTCAATGACTTGAAAAAACGGCGAGACGCGAAGGAAAAGAATGGACCTGAATGGCACTTGAGGATCAGTGATAGGTTCTGTCCCTTTGTGAATCGAACACATGGAAGTAATTGCAAACGAATTGTCTTAACCAAGGAAGGTGCTGTTATACGTTGTTTCTCATCTAAAAATCCAAAATGCGACACGGACTCGTGGCCATCAAAACCAACTCCATCAGAACAATTCCTAAAATACGTCGGTAAAAACAATCCATCTAAACGCAAACGGGATAATGACGAAGAAGAAGTGGAGAATGCCAACACCAGACTTGAAACACTGAGCTTCATGGTAACTATGGATAAAGGACTACTTGATATGTGTGCAGAAATGGAAATTGACTATGAGGAACGCAAGTTGGAATTCATCAATATTTACAAGTCGTGTTGTAGTAAAGACATACAATCATCAGACATTGCCAAGTTTTGCCGCCCTTACTTCAACAAGTTGTTTCGTGTACATGCAAAGGAAAAACGAGTATATAAAATGTGCCGGAAACTACACAAGTATATCCCTGTGGAGGTCGGAAGGACTTTTGCTTGTGAGTCAATTCTTCTATACTTTATCCATCAAATGTACACACAAGATGATGTTTTGGAGCAGGACGCCAAGTTGAAGATATGGGTTTCGCAAATGAAGACGCAAACTGTGTCCAGAGCGATTAAGGAAGCTGAAATCATTTTATCAGAACAATGCCGAGGGTCAGTCATTGATGAGGAATACCAACAGTTTGAAACTGTCAAAGATACAAACCGTAGTTTGTTGTCGATATACGAAAAGGGTGTACTGGATCTGAAAAATTTGGTACCATGGGAACAAGATGAAGGGAAGGAGAATCCGAGGATGAAACCTAATTTCAGGCCGATTCAAACCAACGATTTTCTGACAATGTCAATCAAAGTTAACGAATTCTTCAATATTGATGCCATTCTTACACCGGACCAAGAAGAACAAGTAGCTTGGGTTCATCAGAGATTGTTGGAGTTCGCTTGTGGTGACGAGGATTGGAAACAAACTCTGTTGGATCACATTGCATGCTCATTGGATACCGACCGTGGTGGTAAACCTTGTCTCAACATCATGACTGGTATCGGTAAAAATGGTAAAACTGCTTTTCAGAAATTCATGCAAACCCTTTTCCACGAAACATGCAAAATCGTCCATCCTAGTTTACTTACAAGTAGTGCCGGACAATCCAATGCAGCTTCTCCACACCTTACCGACCTCCACCATGCAAGACAATGGTTTCTCTCTGAACCCGACACACGCGGACTCAACGGCAAAGAATCATCATTCAATGAAAACGCTATCAAAAGACTTGCTGGTGGTGAAAAGTTGACTGCTCGAAACTTGTATCAATCTGAACAGATGGAGCTGACTATCGATGGTGTTGGTTGGGTTCTCTGTAATAGTATTCCGGCCATTACAGGCGACGATGACGGTATCTGGCGTCGATTGTTTTTCTTTGATTGCAAAGCTCGATTCGAAGATGCTTCTGACCTTGCGGGACAGGGTCATCGCGAAGGTGTTTATCCGATCATTCCCAATATGGAATACCTCTACACTCAACATACAGGTGCTTTCTTCTACATCATCTTGCAACACTGGTATGAACTATTTGTCCAACAACCCAAACGCGAAATCCGCGTTGCCTCTTCATGTATCAAAGCAAAAATTCGAGAAATGTCAGCAAGTGTACCTAGTTACAAGTTTATTCATGATAATTTGAAAAAATGCACGGAAGATGAAATACCTGTCTCATTCAAACATGTGTATCAACAGTACAAAAGTTGGATGGCCAATGAAAAACCCGATAGTCACCTTACTACAGCAAATCAAATGGAACAAAAATTATTTATTATGCGCCTCCTTGACAAAGTCGGTGATAAATATGTTAGCCGAATGTGCTGGCAACCTACTTCCAAATTTCATCCAGAATATGAGGAGGAGACAGTCAGTTTGATGGATTAGCTAGAATTGTATTTATTAACTCAACCTCCAATAAAAATATTTATATCAAATCGAACTGTGTTTCATTTTCATAAAAATTTTACTTGTTATTTACACATAATACTAATGGATTCATTACAAACAGACGTTTACCTTGATGGTCCAATAATCATTACCAACTCTTCAGGTAATGATGATGGCCAGATGCGGGTGAAATCAGTATATGCCAACACGATCTATCCGTATGATGGTAATACCTCCAGCGTACTCAACATCGGAGCGATGTCTATATTGGGTAATGTACTTAATCTTGATACTTCTAACAAACTTTTCATCGATAGCACCGACGGGCAACTCAAAACCTCGAATGCAACCCGAACTTATACTTTAACACCTACTATTGGCAAAGGTCAATTTCTCACAAACAATGGAACAACCAATGTTGCATTTCCCTTGGGCCTGAATTCGTACTTTTTACAGGTCGATACGACTACCGCGACGGGTTTAAAATGGACATCGGCAAATTATCAATACAAAGCACTAGGTGATCTTCTAGTTGGTACAGGTGCTGGAACTGCGAGCATTTTTCCTGTAGGTAGCGCCAACACATTTTTGATGTCAGATACATCTGCTAGCGCACGACTTTCTTGGCAGCCTGGTTCTACTATCATATCACAAATATTTGCGAGTACCGGTACGCAAGGTCAATTGATAGTCAGCACAGGCGGATCTGCTTTCACTACGTTACCTAGAGGATCAACAAACGGAATGCTTTTGCGTGTGAACGGTACAGCGTCATCGGGACTTGAGTATTTTTCTCCAACATATGCTGATTACACTGTTTTAGTCAACAAAGGTGATTTATTCTCGAGACCTACAGCTGCAGGTGTTACACGACAACCGATAGGCAGTGATAATCAAGTTTTGGTCGCCTCGGCTGATAGTTCTACTGGATTAGCATGGGTTCCGGTCTCTTCTGCAATTGCGAGTCAATTCGTTTATCAGTCGGCAACCACTATAAGTAATAACAATACGAAAACTTACGTGACTATTGTCACACTAAATTTTACAACAGTCATCGGTCAATATAGGTTTGACTGGACGTTCACTGCATCTGTGGCGGGTACGTATAGGCTACGTCACGTCACGTCCGGTACAATCCTTCGTACGGGTACGTTCACTGCTACGACCTTCACTGCATTCGATTTCTTTTCTTCGACGTCCGCTACACCCTCTCAAATTGCTCTAGAGTTTGTGCCTGCGTCTGGTACTTGTAACATAACAAATGGAGCATTATTTATACAGCTTTGTGCTTCCGGTGTCTCTACATCAACCACTTCTACCTTACCAGTGTGGACGACGGGTACTGCATATGTTGTGAACAATCAGGTGACGTGGAACGGATTGACGTATATGTGCATAGTGTCCCATACAAGTACCACCGCAACCGCTCCAGATGTATCAACAACCTATTGGAGTCAGCCTTAAAAAAATGTGAAAATACAGTTATATGCTACTTGATCTACCTCCAGAACTTTTGTTACATATATGTGAATTTTTGACGCCCTGTGATATAATCAGATTCTTACGAACAAACAAGCAACTACATAGTTTCATAGCCGATGCTGATGCGTTCGTTTGGCGTGACATAGTGAGACGGCGCTGGGCAATCGATACGGATGCGCATTACAAAATCATCGTTCTATGGGTCAATATGGTCGAGCACAAAAAAATCAAAAGATATGAAGCTCAACGAAAGTATAAACGCATATACTCCCCACAACCAATTTTTAATGAACAAGCGAAAGAAGACGTCATGTATTATCCTCGAACAGAGTCGGATCTACGCATATCTATATTACAGCAGACTAAGTCGATTGTCTCGTTTTTACATCTTTATTTGTTTAAAAGTACTTGGAAAGCTTGGTGTAATCATTTTCAATCAATAGCAAAGACACGTCGAATTACATATATCAAAAGCGCTTTGTTAGCGAAAGGGTTACTCATTGACTATGAATGCCCATATACATTGTCCTATATCAATGCACAGGACGATCAAAGCCTCAATGAATGTATCGCTGAAATACAAAGAGTACATGCGCTGTATGTACATGCGTATGGGCACGAATTTCCTGAAATTGAACAAGATTTTGCGCTCATGGCGTTTGAACGGACGCTGTATGAGTACCGCACATCACGTGTTCCTTACAAACCGATCAAGTTCTGCATGTGCTCTCTACCAATTTTCTCGTACAATGATTTAACGAAAAATCTCTATCGAATGTACGAACATTGAAAGTGTACTTTTTACACAAAATATGTAGTGAATTACAATGGAAAGTAATATCCAAATGATAAAATGAGACCAAATGGACCCAAAAGGTAGCAATTGATTTGTGATCATCGCTAAAAACAACGTGCCGATTGTGTCCCAGAGAGCCCAGTTGATCAAAGGTATACGTGTTTTGTGAAATCCCTCATGAGGTTTTCCCACAATATCACTATATTGACAAAGCATTATAATTTGCAAATATTTTTTTACTTGTTACCATTGAGATAACAGACAAGCAAAATAATTACAACATGAAATGTACCAGGACTGAACGCTCGCAAAATCCTTTCATAACCGTTCGGACATGTACCTCGTGTTATATCCAAAAATTCACCTCTACGAGGTAAGAGCTTTTGCGAACATCCCAGCGACGCGTACATCAAAATAAAAGTAATCGCAACAATCGAACCGAATATCAGTGGTCTTGGTTTATACACCGTATAGATAACCCCTAAAAGATATAAGTTGGAAACAAGGTCTGTTGTGTGATCCAAAATATCTCCGGTTATAGTACATTGATCGTATTTTCTGGCAGTGAAGCCGTCAAGGCAATCAAGGAAATATGAAAACATGTATAGGCAAGCAAAAACCGGCACGTTCCTATTTTTCAAAGCGATGGTGCTTACAAAACTCACGATAAGTGATAACAAAGTAATATCATTGGGCACCATTCCTATTTCATGTGCGTATGGTGCTATTACCTCACATCCGTCTAAAAGAAGGTTATCGATCGGGCCCTCGTGTTCTTTTGGCACTTTGCGCATTCTCGCTGTTACTTATTATACCTGAAAATATGAGTCGCTGCTCAATATTATACTAGTTTATTTGTTCTCGTTCATTGATTTCCGCTTCAAATAAATTCAATACATGTTGAACATCTATGTTGTTTGCGTACAAATCTGACATGTTCGTGATCACATCTATTATTTGATTGATTTCATATGAGGAAAAATGTTCTAATGCAGTTTCAAAAGGAAGGTTTTCGAGTAAATTGATCAATGTGTCGGTGCTTTGTAATACGTCTCTACAATATGTACTTTCCAATAAATCGATGAGTAAAATCTCGTCGTCCACCATTGAATTACACAAAGGAAAAAGAATACACATGAGAAACGCGAGAAGGTCGGCTGCGATCAATCAACTGCGCTAAACGTTTTCCGGCTACCATTATTTGTTGTTCAATTATTTCTATCGCTGTTGTGTAGTACGACTCTGATATAGTAACATTGTTTTTGATACCTTGCCAAATGGACACGTTACAACTCAATTTCGCTGTTTCGTTGGCCCATACCGCAATTTTTGTTTCATTGATTTGTAGAAGAGTAGATTTTTCTTGTAAAATTCTACGATACGCTGATACATCACCTCTATATTTTTTATGGAGTGCGTGCATCAAAAGTCCCGTATCCCACAAAGAATGGAACGTCATTTTGTGACCGAAGTACACGTCGATTGCGTTCCCAATATGCAGTTTATCTGTAACATGAAGCGGTTGATGGAGGTCACCGACAAAATGAGTCAGGAAACTGAGATCAGTTGCGTTTTCGAGCTGTTGTGCGTATTTCTCAACTGCACCAACAACACATTTTTGCTTCTTACAATCACGAACTTCATCGTATGAACATGTGCCATTTTTGACGTTGACATAGTGCAATCTGTCGTATTTGTGCGTGTATCGCCTAATTTCGTCTGGCCAATTGGCAATTGATGCCAAAGAACCATTCAACCCCCAGGTTGCAACAACATCAATCTCAGCATTGTATTGTGCAACATCGGCGACTAACTGATGCCCTAACCTTCCCCAAGTGATTACGGCCGGAACCCAAAGTATAAACACAATGCTAATCATCATTTTTGATTTTCTTCGAAAATGTTTTAAGACGCTGTAACTGGTGTTTGACCACTAATTCTCACCGTACAAATCATTGAAGCGATAAGTAGAAGACCTTGTGGTGATATGGGAGATTGAAAACAGTGTTTTTCTAGTTTGTCCTGGAGCTTTGCAAAATAATAGAGTATGACGCTCTTGTTATTGAAGTCTTCGGACATTTTATGACCATGTTCTTGTGATCCCGCAGCAATGTACTTTCCGTGTTGAAGTAGGCAATGTGGGAACAAGCCGTACGAAATAAAGACGAAAGGTACTACGATTAAGCCCACGGTATACGCAAAACGTATTGGACCAAAGAGAGGACCTAATATTGTAACCGCCCAAAACACAACATGTGCGATGCATAAAATCAAAACTGTTGGTGTCATGTATTGTACTTTCAATCGGAGAATTTATTTTGAAGAGGACATTGTAATATGCGTACTCTCTGTTTTGTCCTTCTGGTACTCGCCGTAATCAGCCTGTACTTTATCGTACCCTTGGTTAAAATGAATACTACGCCAATCTATCGACAGGTAAATCGTATCAACAAACGCGTTGCAATAACTATATCGGGTCAATTGAGGCAATACAGGATCGGTCTTGAATCTTTGCAAAAATTCATACTTCCGTACGCGAACTGCGATCTGTTTCTGGCTGTTGATGATCAGCCACCACCGGGTCGTGAGGAGATCCTCAAAACATATAGCCCAATAGCAGTGCATTTTGGTATACCACGAACGATCGATCAACGGCTGGCTAAAATATGCCAGAATCCAAACATGGCGCGGATGTTTTATCGAATACATGCGGTAAATAATCTTAAATGCGCGTACGAACGATCTAACGGGTTTACGTACGACTTCGTCATACGTCTTCGTCCTGATATTATATTGTTAGAACCACTCGATTTTGAGCGTATTTCGAGTGAGGACGTACTCACGTTGCCACAGTTGAGTTTTATACATGATTCGTTCACCGGATATCAGGATCAGATTGCTATCGGACCCAGTGCAATCATGGATATCTATTCTAATATTTATCACGCATACATCGAACAGAGTTGCTTGTCAGATGGATACATTACGCCCGAGAGATTCCTCAGGTACTATCTTGACCTGAACAATGTCCGCATACATAGGTTTTCATTACGATGGAGGATAGCCGATTTTACGGTTGATTCCATTGGTAAAATACCGTTTATTCTGAAAAAATTGTATATGAAACAGGGATATATGTCGGATATCACAAAATATGCACAAAAAAATTTGTCTTGGAAAAAACAAGTGAATGGTGTCGGAGCTATATAAACTGATCAACGATGTGTATGTAATCAATCTTCCCGAAGCTATTGATCGACGTAACACAATACTTACGCAATGCAAACGCGATGATGTACAATTGAGTCCACGGATAATTGATGCGACACGTGGGTCACAACTTACACATTACCAGTTGAGACAATTGGTAACACCGCGTATGCAAACGAAGTTATCACCAACTACTGTAGCAGTTGCGTTCAGTCATTACAGAATTTGGAAAAAAATACAGCAATCAAAAAGAAATGCATTGATCCTGGAAGACGATGCTGTTTTTGCGCATGACTTCAACGAGAAGGTGAAACCCGTTGTCAAAGAATGTCCTGACGACTTTGATATTTTGTATTTAGGTTGTATGAACTGTACTTTAACACCCGACTGGTCTACGAAAATTCTTGACGTCTTTAGATCTAACGAGTGGTTGACGAAGTCAAAAACAAAACACATAAATGTACCTGGTTATCCGATACACATGCATGGTTATTGTATCTCTGTCAAGGGGGCCAACAAGCTCTGCAAATTGATTGAAGAACAAGGGATAGATGACCATATCGACGCATATGTAGCGGAAAGAAAGTCGATGTTGAATATATACTCTGCCGAACCAAGTCTCATATTTCAACCTGTATCTGTTTTCCAATCATCTAATCTGAAATCAACCTACCCTCATATATTGAATCAAGCAATTGAGCCGTTGACTAATATCAATCAAGGGCATATCAACTACGGATTAACACAAAGTCGGCTTGAGGTGTTTGGTGTACCAATAAATCCATGGTTGTACATTCTCATGTTGATAGTACCGCTAATGGTGCTCTTGTTTGGAATTACCAATACCATTGTACTAGTCACCATCTACCACGTTCTGGAAAACAAACACACTGGTGTAATATCAGCCAAAGTAGGGATTTTATTGATTTTAGAAAGCATGGTAGCGTACAACATAATAAAATTTATTTAAGCTAAAGCAGCATTTGAGTTAACACCGATTTCATAACCCTTCTTGAGGTCTTGTTGGTTTACTTTAGCCTTTGAGGGGATTAGTTTGACGGGATTGAGGTTGTGGTCCTTGATGAGACGGTCGATA